>Ga0316204_10000163_pt1 | contig 277537 bp, 241 predicted proteins | sample 6monrhotite_MG_2_FD_205661 | JGI IMG/M metagenome (GOLD analysis project Ga0316204, IMG submission 205661) | Microbial mat bacterial communities from mineral coupon in-situ incubated in ocean water Damariscotta River, Maine, United States -... | ecosystem: Environmental > Aquatic > Marine >... | reverse complement strand
CCCCTTGGAATCACACTTGTTGCGCGGCCCAAAGGCCGCTCGTCGAGAATCCCGCTCCGCTCGCCCTCCGATTCGCCGCTGAGAAGCAAGCTTCTCGAGCGAATCTCGGGCTCACCGTCGCGGGATTTGGGCTCAGGTCTTGAGGCCCTTGGGGGCAGTGCGGACCCGCTCCCGCGCGCGGGTGCGGGCGCTGCGGCCGAGCTCTGCGCTCTCGATGAGGGTGTCGGCTTCCTCTTCGGAGCCGACCTCGGCCCCGAAGAAGCGGGCCACGTGGGTGTCGAAACCGGCGCCGTCCTCTCGGGCGGACAGGGCACGGGCGGACGGGGGGGCGTCGAGAAGATCTTGGGGCATGGCGGTCGTCCTCAGGTGGTTGCGCTGTCAACGCAAGACCTAAAGTATCACATGAGGAACATCGCCCTTCCTTCGTGGCAACATCGGAGCGGCACACACGTACGCGGCACAGGAGGCCCCATGCTGGATTGTCCCCACTGCGGCGCAGTCATCCCATCGGATACCGCGATCGACGGGGTGGCCCAGTGCGCTGCCTGCTCCGAGGTGTTCGAGCTTCCTCCCGCGGTCGACGTGCCTGAGCGCACGGCCGGCTCGGCCCTCGACCCGGTGTTCGTGCCATCCGCGCCCAGCGGTGCCACCATCCGCAGCCACGAGCACGGCCTCGAGATCACGCTGCCTTGGCGCGCCGACATCAACGCCGGAGGGCATCTGCTGCAGCTGTTCTTCGTGGGGGTCTTCGTGTACGCGGGGCTCACCAGCACCGGCTTGGCCGCAGCGGGCGGCTGGGCTCTGGCCGTCTGGATGGCCTACAGCTGGCTGTACATGACGCTGAACCACACCACCGTGCTCATCGGTCGCAAAGGCGTGGAGATCGCCCATGGACCGCTTCCCAGCTTCAGCTTCGGTGGCTCGTTCTCGGCGCGGGAGCTGCGGTCCGTCCAGGTCGAGAAGGTGGTGAAGGGCTTCTCCTACAAGAGCCGGCGCACGGTGTACGAGCTCCATGCCCCCTTGGCGGCGAAGCGCCTGCTCGGCGACTGGAACACCCGTACCTCCCTCGACTTCGTGCGGGACTGCATCGAGGCAGTGGTGGAGCCGTCGCAGATTCAGCCCGGCATGGTCCCCGAGAAGCGCGTGGCGGCGGTGGAGAGCCTGCAGGCTTCCTCTCAGTGAGGCAGGGCGGCTGCCCTCAGCGCTTGGCCTTGAGCCGCTTCACCGCCCCATCGAGGGCCCGCGCGACCCGCATGGCATCGCGGATCTGTGCCAGCTGCGGCCACGTTCCCCGCTCCCCGTCGAGGATGTAGCGGCGCAGCTCCTCGTCCGTGGCGTTGGAGATGGTGCGCAGGTAGGCGGTGGGGTGGACGGGGGGCACGATGGTGATGTCGCCGCCGTAGGACTGAGCCCACATGGCGTGGGCGACGTCGACGGCGGGGGCGACCCGGGTGCTCCCCGCGACGTCGCGGAGCACGGAGACGGCCTGGACCCCCTGGCGGTGCACGCTGCCGGCCAGCACCCGACGGGCGAAGCCGAACACCCCGGACTGGGGACCGTGGTGCACGAAGGGCACGACGTGGGGGTTGGTCTGGCTGACGATGAAGTGGTTGACGTTGTGCAGCCGCCCCACCCGCTGGGTCGGCACGTCGCTGACCATGGAGCCGTCGATCCAGCGCTCCTCGGGGAGGTACGGGCGCACGGTGCCGTCTTGGAGGCGCCGCTCGAGCTGCACGGGGGGGAACAGGCCGGGCACCGCTGAGCTCGCGAGGGTGGCCGACGAGAGGCTCACGTCGCTGGCCGTGAGGTGGCACAGCACCCGGGGCTTCTGCCGACGGCGGGTGGGGGAGACGGCGATGTTGACGATGCGCCCGGTGCGCTCGAAGGCCTCGGCGAAGGTGAGGTTGCCCACGTTGTTCAGGATGACGCCCTGCATGACGTCGGGGTCGAGCACGGCCCGCTGGGTGAACATCTCCCGCAACGACAGGCGCTGGAGGCCCTTGGTGGCGAGCACGGACGGGTCGGCGAAGAGCTCGGTGAGCTCCGCGTCGGTGCGGGAGGCGATGCCGGCGGCGATCATGGCCCCCATGGAGGCCCCGCCGAGCACGGTGGGCAGGGCGTCGTGCTCGAGCAGGGCCTTGCACACGCCGAGGTGGTGGAAGCCGAGGGTGGCGCCCCCGGACAGCATCAGGGCCGACCGCCCGAAGGTGCGGCGCTGGATGCGGAAGGCCTGCAGGCGCCGGGCGTCGAGCTCCGGGGAGAGCGGGACCTCGGTGAGCCACGCGATGGAGGTCTCGACCTCGGTGAGGAAGTCGTCGACCAGGCGCTTCGGCCCGGCGAAGGCAGAGTCGTACAGCGAGCCGTCGGACAGGTCGGGGAGGTGGCGGTGCAGGCCAGTGTGCAGCGCGTCGGCCAGCCCCATGACGTCGGCGCCGGTGCGGAGGGCCCGAAGACGGGCCAGGAAGCGCCGGATGGAGGGCCCGTCGTAGACCGGGGAGTCGTCGTCTTCGCGCCACGCATCCAGCTCGAGGAGCGCGTCGACCTCGAGGGCGGCAGCGTGCCACTCGCCGAAGGAGGTGGCGGCATCGAGGGCGGCGAAGGCGCGACGGGTGCGGCGGGGTCGGAACATGGCGAGGAGCTAACCAGTTGGGGCATGTATATGCGCGCTTACATGCGCGGGTAGTAGGTCTTACATTCGATCTGGGAGGGCGTTCTGGCGCCTCCTGCCGTCAGCTCGCTGCGTTCCATGCTTGCAGCGCGAGGGCTAGGCGGGCGTTGATGAACAGAGCTCGGGGGCCCTGACCGGCGGTGTGGACATGAGGAAGGGGCATGGGCATCGCGATCGCGTCGACCCCTGGGAACCAGACAGGCGAGGGGGTGTCCCTACGGCATGGACACACTCTTCTGGGTGGCTGGCGACGTGGCGGGACCTGCACTGCTCCTGCTGGCCATGGGCTTGGGGCTCGGCCTTGCGGCACGGGTTCGGGGGCAGCGGGTCACGCCGGCGGGATGGGCCATGGGGCCGGCCCTCGCACTCACGTGGGGCATGTGGTGGCTGGGCACGGTGCCGGTGCACGAGAAGCTCTGCTTCTACTGGGTAGGCATGCCCGTCCTGGCCGCCGAGACGGGGGTGGTGGCGTGCGTAGGAATGGTCGCACTCGCCATGGGCGCCTGTTGGACCCAGGCAAAGGAGACCGCGTGGCTCGCGGTGGCCTGGGGGCTTGCCGCCATCGGGCTGCTGCTGCCGCTGTGGCTGGTCGCCTACCCCGCCGCCTCGGCGCGCTCGGGGATGTTCGTGGTCGCGCCCTGGTTCGGCGCGGCTGCCCTGGGGGCCGTGTGGGCAGTCCGTTCCAGTGAGCGCCGGTTGCCGTACCTCCTCTTGGGGCTGGTGCTCGGCCCGGTGTGGGGGTGGTGCTTGGCGTGCGGGGCTTCGACGTGGCTCAGGGAGGCGGCGGCCCACGGGTGGTAGCGCTCAGCGCCGTCCTGCCTCCTGAACCAGGTCCTCGATCAGGGCTGGGACCTGCTGGGTGGTGACCCAGCGCTGCACGGCGGTGGGGACGGGGCCGCCGAAGTCGGCGCAGGCTCGGTACCTCAGGGAGGTGCCATCTTCATGGTCGAGAAAGCGCCATTCGCCGTAGTTGACGGGAGGCTCGATGGCGCCGTCTGCAGCTTCGGAAACGGCGGTGTGAGACTCCCCAGAGAGGCGGTACCACCGATACCGTTGTTTGGCGCTATCGGCAGTGCCGCGCAACACCCAATACCGGTCGGAAGAGAGGGTCCATGCGGGCACCTCGAGACGCTGGAAGAGCACGAAAGAGCTGGCGTCCCGGGATAGCTCTCGGGAGTGGGAGATGTCGGCGGACGACCAGCTGGGGGCGGACACCATGTCGTCGGTGACGGCGAGAAGCTTCTCGGGCGTGACGTCGACGGTGACGTCTCCTTGCACGCAGCCGACCTCGTCGACGTAGCTGGCCTGCAGCATCACTTTGCCGACGTCGGTGCGGCGCGAACCGACCTCCTTCCAGGTGGCTTGGTCCAGGGCGCCGAAGTCCGGCTCGGCGGCGACGGCCACCACGACGATGGTGAGGAAGAGGGAGATCATGCGGCCACCTCCTGGGCGTCGACGGTGCGGCGGGTCTGGCCGAAGCCGAAGGCGTAGTGGAAGAAGGTGTCGACCACGAGGGAGGGGAGGCGCGCCACGAGGCTGACGACGGGGGCGAGGTAGCCGGGGGCCACGTAGCGGGCTCGGGGCCAGCGGGACTCGGCGGCCTTGGTGATGGCACGGCTCACGGGGGCGGGCCCGGGGGCCGCGGACTCGAAGGAGGCGATGAGGGCATCGGAGGCGTCGTAGATGGAGCTCCACGGGCTGTCCGACGGCATCTGGGCGCTGGTCTGGGTGAGGGTGGCGTTGAAGCGGGTGTTGATGGCGCCGGGCTCCACGACGACGACCCGGATGCCCATGGGGGCGAGCTCGATGCGCATGGCATCAGAGAGGCCCTCCACGGCGAACTTGGTGGAGGTGTACACGCCGGTGAGGGGCATCGAGAGGCGGCCGCCGATGGAGGAGACGTTCACGATGCGGCCGGCCCCTCGCGCCATCATCTCAGTGGCGAAGGTGCGGGTGACGGCGAGGAGGCCGAAGACGTTGGTGTCGTACTGGCGGCGGACCAAGGTGTCGCTGACGTCCATGACGGCGCCCGCCTGGCCGTAGCCGGCGTTGTTGACGAGCACGTCCACCCCGTGGCCGTCGGTGAGGGCGAGGACGCGGGCGTGGGCTGCCGCGATGCTCTGTGGATTGGTCACGTCGAGGGGCTGCACGTGGAGGTCGAGGTCGGCGGCCTCGGCGAGCAAGGTGTCGAGGGCGTCCTGGCGACGGCCCGTGGCGACCACGGTGTGGCCGCGCTGAGCGAGGTGCAGGGCGGCGTGGCGGCCGATGCCAGAGGTGGCACCGGTGACGAGGATGACGGACATGGGCTTCTCCGGGGACAGATGGAATGAATGTTCATTCCGTTTGTAGGAATGGGGGGCAAAAAAAAGAGGGGCTAGCGGCGGATCATGGCCCACACGCGCTCCTCGCTGGAGGCGATCAGTGCCTCGTCGAGGGCGTAGTAGCCGGACTGGCTCCCCCTCACGAGGCCGAGGAAGGCGCCGTACGCCATGGCGATGGCGGCGGCTGGGTTGCCGTCGACGAGGGCTTCGTCTTTCTGGCCGTCGAGGAAGAGCTGGAGCCACGCGACCGCGCTCGTCTGCTCCACCACCTTGCTCTGCTCGTCGAGGTAGTCGCTGTGGTGGTGCAGGTCGAGGAAGGGCACGACGTGGGGATTGGCCAGGTGGAAGGAGAACATGGCGCGCCACAGCGAGCCCACCCGCTTGCGCCAGGAGCCCTCGAAGGGCGTCTGGAAGACCTCGGCGACCATCGCCTGCTTCCACCTGCGGTACAGGGCGTTGACCACCCCTTCCTTGCTGTCGAAGTGGCGGTAGATGGTGCCCGCGCCGACGCCGGCGGCCTTGGCCAGGTCCGGCACGGAGGTGCCGTGGAAGCCCCGCTCTGCGAAGAGCACGAGGGCGGCGGCGAGGATGGCGTCGGGCTTGGAGGTGGCCATGGAGGGGGAGGGCTCCGCATGCTGGGTGGAAGGAACGTTCATTCCGTAGCGTGGCGAGCCGGGCCGTGCAAGGCGCGATGATCCTCGGTTCGGTCAGAAGGTGGCGTACAGCCGCCTCATTGCCTCCTCGGCGGCCGATGCTGTGGCTTGCTCGGCCGGGTGGTGGCGTTGGATGAGCTCGAGGATCTGCTGACCACGCTCGGCCGGGTTGCCTGCGCCGGTGGCGATGGGGATTCCTTCGGTCCACAGCACCGACATCAGCTCTTCCTGGCCATCCAGGTGTGCCCGTAGGGCCGTGCGGTACCCCTCGAACTCGGGCGTCGTGGGCCCGCTCCATTGATCGAGGCGAGCTCGCTGTCGCTCGATCTCCTTCTGACCCTCTTCCACCTCGGAGCGCACGGCGGCGACGTCGGCCTTGCTCTCGGTGACATCGAACAAGGCGTTCGCTACGTCGCTGCCCTCTTGGGTGAGCTGCTGGGTGGCACCATGGGTCTCGTGGACGAAGGCATCCATGGCGGCCACGGGGTCGGCGGGCCCGAACCGGCACGCCAGCAGCAGCAGGAGGGAGGCTGTGCGCATCAACGGCCTGGAGACAGCTTCGCCGACGCCAGATCGTAGATGTCGGGGATGACCTCGGCCCGGGACACGATGGTGTTGCTCACCTCGGGCTCCAGCATCCACACCGTGGTGCCGACCGCGTCTTGCAGCATCTCCCTCACCACACCGCTGGTGGACTGGGTGACGAGCACGTGGTCGCGGCACTCGGGCTGGGGCAGGCGGCGGATGTCGCCGAGGAGCAGTTCGAAGGCGCCGGTGTCCCAGGCCCAGGCCTGCTCCCAGGTCATGGCGTCTTCGTCGATGGTGTATTCCCGCACCACACTGGGACCAGGGTCGTTGTTGTCGAAGACCATCATCCCGCCGTTCCAGATGTCGGACATGTGGCCGTGGTGGAAGATGTCTTCGGGGTCTTGCCCGGCGGCCGGCGTGAACTCGCTGTAGGTGCCCCCGAACTGCCACTGGTAGTCGCCGCTGCTGCGGTCCACCTTGATGAGGGTGTCGTGCCAGCGGAGCATGTGGAAGAAGGCGTCATCGCTCTCTCGGTACATGAGGGAGTTGCTGTGGGTGAGGTCGTAGCGTCCGGGCAGGAAGAAGGAGGAGCCGGTCGAGCAGTCCAGAGGATGTGGGTAGTCGTCGAACATGTCGTAGAGCACCGTGGTGGACCCACCGGGGGTGGCCTCCTCGATGGTGTCGACCGCGGCGTCCTCGATGGTCCCACCGCCGTCGCAGAGGTAGTCCCCGAAGCTGTAGCCGAGCCAGGCGACGTTCCCGTCGGGCAGGGGCACGACGTCGTGGTGGGCGGTCGGCGTGCTGGTGACGGTGGGGTCGGTGCCGTCGATGGGCTGCACGACGACCTCGCCGACGAGGTCCTGACGGAGGGCGTCGGCGGTGGTGTACACGATGCCCGAGCCGTCGTGGGTGATCTGAGCCCGGGAGGCTTGGACGTCGGTGTCGGTCAGAGGGACGGACCAGACGATGTCGCCATCTTTGTCGACGATGGTCATCCCGGAGTTCCCCCCCTGCACCCACGTGAGGAGGAGGAACCCGTCGGGCTGGCAGGTCTGCTCGGTGTCGTTGGTGGTGACGGTGAAGGTAGGGACATCTTCGACGGTGGGGTCGGTGTGTGCCGTGACCAGGTCGCTCCGGGTGGAGCTCTCGCTGGCCAGCGCCACGGCCTCGAACACGTAGTCGTGGTCTGTCTTGAGTCCGAGCACGACGAAGCGGTGGTCGGTGCCGCCGTTGCCGAGCACGGGGTGGCTCAAGATGGTCTCTTCCAGGCCGTACTCGAGCTCCACCACGGCGTCTTCGCTGGTGGTGACGGTGGCGATCATGATGCCGGGGATGGGGCCCGGCGCCACGGTGAGGTCGACGTCGACAGAGGGAGCGCCGGTTTCGGTGCCTGGGTCCTTGTCGCCGGAGCAGGCGAGGAGCGTGAGGGCGGCGAGGGGGGCGAGCGACCGAAGCATGAGGAGTCCTCCGATGCTGAAACTAGCTTGTGGGAGGGGGATCCGCTGGGACAGAGGGTTTGTGGGTCCGACCTCTCGAAATGGGCGCGCCCCCCACGACGAGGTCGTGGGGGGCGGGCACACCTTGGGGCGGACGCTCGGGCTCAGACGCCGTCGTCGTTCCACTGGGCGTCGGCGAAGGCGCAGTCGTCGACGTTCCCACTGGTGGTGAGCTCGTAGTTGTTCTCGTCGAAGACGACGATGCCGCCTTCGTCCCAGCACTCGCTCGCCTGGTAGACGAGGGGCCCGAGGTCCCCGCCGGTCACGTAGGCGTCGGCGCGGCCGGCCCCTCCCTTGACCCAGCGGGTGCGCATGATGTGGGTCTCGAGCGCTCCGCCGTCGGTGGCCTCCCCCTCGTAGGCGAGGTCGAGGTAGCCGCCCGCGTTGTCGTTGCCGTAGCGGTAGACCGCATCGATGACGGGGTCGCCGGCGTTCTCGGAGAAGCCCTCGTAGGCGGCCTCGGCGTCGACCGTGTTGGCCCGCACGTCGTAGGTGCTGGCGAAGGTCCCGGTGGCGTCGAGGTTCGGGTCCAAGGTGGAGATGGCCGCGAAGTCCACGGCGAAGGCGCCCGCGCCGGTGGTGTCGGTGGCGCCGGGGTCCACGATGCCAGCCACCAGGGGCAGCCAGGCGTCGTCGTCGGTGCCTTCGGGGCGGCCGATGAGGGCCCACTCGTAGGAGCCGTCGTCCATCAGCTGGATGTACAGGGCGCCGTCGACCCCGTTGTCGGTCCAGGGGCCCCACAGCGCCTGGGTCTCTTCCTCGTTGCCCCAGGTGGGCTCGAACTCGGTGATGGCGCCGATGTCGGTCAGCACGTCGTCGATGAAGCCGTTGACGTCGGCGGCCACCGAGAGGCTCTCGGCGCGCAGCTCGCTGTCGTCGCCAGCGGAGCGGCGGGCCTCGGGCATGTCGACGAGGATGCGGCTGTCGGGGAGGACCCAGCTGTAGTCCTCGGCCGCGCCGGGCTCTTCCGGGGCGGGGTCGCAGGCGATGGCGAAGAGGGCGGCGACGGAGGCGAGGGGGAGAAGGCGGTTCATGGTGGTCTCCTGGTTCCTGGTTCGATGCCGGTCAGCATGGCTGGGGCTCGCTTCGTACGACCCGCCTCGGTCGCCGAAGGGAAAAGAAAAAACCGACGTTGCTCGTTTTCTCCGGGAACCGTGGTTTTCGCCGAGTCCAGGATCCGGCGAAGCAGGCGCGCGGGCCTCGCTCCCATGGGGGACGTGGCTCGCTCCGTCGTTCTGGGGATGGCTGCTGCCCGGCCGCTGAGGTGCTCCTCTCGCGGCCGGCGGGGGCTACCAGGACTCGTAGGCGCCGATGTCGTAGCCGAGGCCGAGGGGACGGGAGGTTCCTTCCAGGTCGGTGTACACACCGACGCTCCACAGGTCGGTGCCGGCATCGATGAGGGGGGAGCCCCAGATGAGCTTGTTGGTGTACACGTCGCGGGTGGGGTCCACGGAGATGTTGTCGTCGATGCCGACGCGGCTGCTGTTGTAGCCGCCCCACACGTCCGGGTAGACGTTGTTGTGGGTGAACGTGTCGGGCAGGCTGCTCGAGCCGTAGGTGTACACGCCGTTGGCCGACTCGACGGTGTTGTTCTGGAAGTCGACGCTGCCGTTGCCGTAGTAGAAGTAGACGCCGTAGTCGTCGCTGCCGAGCACGGTGTTGTTGGCCACCAGGCTGCTCTCTGCGTAGGCGAGGTAGAGGCCGAGCGAGGTGCTGTCGGCCTCGAACTGGTTGTTCATGATGGTGACGGTGCCGCCGTAGACATTGACCAGCTGGTTGTCGCGGGCGGTGGTGCGCACGAAGGTGTTGCCGTCGAGCACCGAGTCGGTGGCGTAGTACAGGTAGGCCTGGTCTGCGGTGCCCTCGCGGAAGCTGTTGGCCCGCACGGTCATGCTCGCGTACGACAGGTCGATGCCGCGCCCGCCGACGTAGATGACGCTGTCTTGCAGCAGGCCTCCGCCGCTGTCGTTGTCGATGGCGGTGTCGCAGCCGTCGATGATGAGGTCGGTCAGGGTGGGGCTGGCGCCGCTGATGAACACGCCGGTGTGCCACGGGCCGTCGACGCACTCGATGGTGACGCCGGAGAGCTCCGCGGCCTCGGTCTCGCCGTTCACGAACTGGACATGCTCGGTGCCGACGGGGCTGGTGAGGATGGTGCTCAGCGGTCCCTCGATGGAGCGGACAGCGACGTTGGCGCCGGCGAAGTCGAGGCGCTCGCTGTACACCCCCGGGTAGAGCAGGACTTCGTCGCAGGCTGCGTCGCGGTAGGCGAGGGCGTAGCCGATGCTGGGGAAGGGGTCGCCGGCGGAGCCGTCGCCGCCGGGGAGCACGTCGGGGTCGGCGTACACCGGGCAGACGGGGCCGGAGCTCACCGAGGTCTCGACGGCGTTGGACAGGATGGAGTCAACGCCACCGGCGCCGCGGACGGCGGCGGCCTGCCAGCCGAGGGTGAGGCCCACAGGGGCACTGCCTGGCACGTTGAGGGTGTAGGCGGCCTCGCCGTAGGCGTCGGCGGTCAGTGAGGTCTGCAGGGTGGGGGCGCCGGTGATCGACAGGCACTGGCCGCCGATGACGCCGGGGCAGGACCCGTTGCCGACGCCTCCTCCGCGGAGCAGGTGCACGGTCTCGCCCGCATTGAGGCCGGTGACGACCACCTGGATGGCCTCGCCGGGCACCAGCTGGGGCACGGTGAGGGACAGGGCCTGGGCCTGGGCCTGGGACGCGGTGAGGACGATGGCGAGTGCGGTGAGCATAGGGAACCTCCTGGCCCCCCTGTCCTAGTGAGCCGCCTCACCGCTGGGTCGTTTCAGAGTGTGTCGGGCCTACCAGGACTCGTAGGCGCCGATGTCGTAGCCCGCACCGAGGGGACGGGCCGTGCCATCCACGTCGTCGACGATGCCGTCGGCGGACAGGTCGAGCCCCGCGTCGACGCAGGACGACGCGGCCTGCAGCACGTAGCTCCCCGGAACGAAGAGGGGGTCGGCGGAGATGTTCCCCGCCAGCCCCACCGGGCTCCCGGGTCCGAAGACGTTGTTGGGGAAGATGTTGTTGTTCTCCATCGTCGGCCAGCCGCTGACTCCGTACAGGGTGTCGATGGCGATCGCTCCGCTGACGACGTTGTTGTTCACGAACCGCACTGCGCCGTTGTCGTCGATGAACTCGATGCCCCAGGCGCTTGGGGCGAGGATGGTGTTGTGTGCGATCAGGCTGGGACCAAGCCCGGTGACCTCGAGGCCTCCGTCGAGGTCTGTGCACGCCACGACGTTGTTGACGAACGTGAGGTTCGCGTCGGAGACGGTGACCGCGGGCCGGCCATAGCCCCAGGGGGAGGAGGGGTGGTTGAACTGGTTGCCCTCGATGTGGAGCTCGCCTCCCCACAGCTCCAAGTCGTCGATGTTGTCCGTGAACTCGCTGTGGGTGACGGTCAGCTCGGTCCTGTCGTACGCCGTGGACACCGCGGTCGTGTTCCCGCGGAAGGAGCTGTCGGTGATGGTGATCTTGCCCGGCTGGGCGGAGAGGCCCGTGTCGCAGTCGTCCACGGAGCTGTTCTCGAGGGTGATGGCGCTGTCGACCACGCTGATGCCGTAGGTCAGCACCGTGGCGTTGGTGCAGTCCGCTGCGATGCCCCTGAGGGTGATGTCGGCGTTCCCGGTGCTGATGAGGAAGGAGGGCGTGGTGACGGCCGTGAGTCGGGTGACGGTGGGCCCATTGGTGGACTCGATGACGGCGGTGTGGCCCGTGGCGTCGATCTGCTCGGGGTACACCCCGGGCTCCAGCATCAGGCTCTCGCACGTGCCGCGGGCATCGAGGGCTTCCTGGATGGTGGCGTAGGGGGCGCCGACGGTGCCGGTGCCGCCGGGGGCGGCCAGGTCGTTGATGTAGATGGGGCAGGGCTGGGATGGCTCGACGGACACGGCCTGAGCGTCGCTGAAGGCGCTGTCGACCCCTCCGCGGATGGCCACCGCTTGGAGCCCGGCGCTGGCGCCGACGCTGCCGCTCGGGAGGGTGAGGGTGACCAAGGCGACGCCGGCACCGTCGGCGATGGCGGCCCCCGCGACCTGGGGCACCCCAGTGACGTCGAGGCACGACCCACCGAGCGCGGCAGGGCACGCGCCTGGCCCCACGGAGCCACCGCGGACCAGAAACACTGTCTCGCTGGGGTCGAGGCCTTCGATGACGACGTCGGCGGTCTCGCCGGCGATGAGGGTGGGGACGTCGAGGGTGAGGTCCTGGGCGAAGGCGGGCACAGCGAGAAGCAGGGTGATCATGGGTCCTCCTGTCGTGCAACACGACGGCCGCGGGAGGATTGCCTCACCCGCGTTGGCTTTACGGCTCATCGCCGCTCGGGCGGGTGCGCTTCACGGCCGGAGCTCACCTCGCGGCGAGCCTACGGGTTCGGCGCCGCGGCGGTCGCGTCGTCTGTGGGCTCCGGAGGGGCCTTCGCCACGGGCTTCGCCGCGGCACCCCCGATGGTGAGCCCCACGGTGGCGGCGGCGCCGAAGCCCGACACGATCACCAAGGTGTTGGCCCGGGACCGGAGCTTGTCGAGGTCGGCGTCGGCGGTGGTGGTGTCGAGGAAGTCCTGCTTGGTGGACCCGGCGAGGCCGTACGTGATGCCGCTGGCCACGGCGGTGAGTCCGGCGGCGAACCACAGAGGGGCCCGGACGCTGCGCTTGGCGGGCGGGGGCGTGTAGGGCCGGGGCACGGGCTGCGGGGACGGCATGGGCATGACCGGCATGGGCGGCTGCGGGCCGACGGGCTGGGGGCCCGTCGGGTAGTCCGGCACCGTGTCGGAGGGCTGCAGATACTTGGTGAACGCGACCCCACCGTCGGGGCGCACGTACTGCACCAAGGTGGGGAAGCTGGCCGGCCGATCCACCGTGCTGTAGCCGTCGAAGCGGAGGTCGCCGGTGGAGGGAGGATCGACGGTCTCGACCGTGCGGTCGGCGACGTCGACCGCCAGGTAGGCCTCCCGGACGGGGTTGCCGTCGGGGATGAGGTTGTAGGGGAAGCGGTAGCCTGGGTCGATGCTGCGGGAGGCCGCCCACATCAGGCCGGCGGCATCGGCCTCCCGCTCGCCGAAGGCACGGATGCCCTTGGTGCGATGGATCTCGGCGATGAGCTTGGGGGCCAGGGGCTCGGCGAGGCAGGGCAGGGCGATGTCGAGGGCCTTGGTGGCCTCGACGAAGGCACCGATGTCGAGGGCCTCGAGCGCACCGTAGGCGGTGTCGAGGGTGTCGCGGACGTCGGCTTCCCGGGTGGGGCCGTTGCAGTCGCCTTCGGCCCCCAGGGCCACGGTCAGGAGCAGGGACGCGATCATGATCAACTCCCCGTGTCGCCGGTCTGGGCGGTGGCGCCGGTCTCGTCGGGGGGCTGCGGGATGCAGGTGGCCTCGTCGATGTAGCCGTTGCAGTTCTCGTCTTCGCCGGTGGCGCACCACTCAAGTGCCACGGGGTTGGACTGGGGTGCGTCGTCGTCGCAGTCGCCGCCGTTGTAGACGTTGCCCGCGGGGAGGCCGCAGCTGTCGACCGGGAAGTCGGGGTCGCCGAAGAAGTCGCCGTCTTCGTCGGGGTAGGAGCGCGTGGCGTTGACGGCGTCTTCGTCGATGGCCTCGTCGCAGTCGTCGTCGCTGCCGTTGCAGTACTCGTCGGCGTCGGGGTTCACCGCACCGTTGCCGTCGTTGCAGTCGCCGCCCGCCGCGACGTAGCCAGTGGGCGGGTCGCAGGAGAGCTCGACCCGGTCGTCGCGGCCAAAGTCGTCGCCGTCGCCGTCGAGGTACCAGGTGGCGAGGGCCGGGTCGAGACTGCTGTCGTCGAGGTCGATGTCGTCGTCGCAGTCGTCGTCGAAGCCGTTGCAGATCTCGTCGGCGCTGGGGTTCACGTAGGGGTCGCCGTCGTTGCAGTCGTCGCCCACCGCGACGTAGCCGTCGGGACGCACGCAGGCCTCGATGACGTCGTCGAGGTCGCCCGAGCCGTCGTTGTCGCCGTCGCGGTAGAAGCGAATCAGCGCGGTGTCTTCGTCGACGGCCAGGTCGCAGTCGTCGTCGATGGTGTTGCAGATCTCCACGGCCGTGGGGAAGATCGAGCGGTCGTCGTCTCGGCAGTCCGTGTTGTCGGCGACGTAGCCTTCGGGGGCCTCGCAGCCATCCACGGCATCCTCGGGGTCGCCGTATCCGTCGCCGTCGCTGTCGCGGAAGAAGGTACGCAGCTCGGACAGATCTGGGTCGCTGTCGTCGCAGTCGGTGGGCCGCTCCACGCCGTCGCCATCGAGGTCCCAACGCTCGTCGCGCTCGGCATTCGAGATCCAGTAGCACCCAGTGAACAGCAGGCAGAACCACACGGCTGGGAGTCTACCCCCGATGGAACGGGGTCGCAGGGTCGTCATGCTTCGGAATCCAAACGGAGAGGGCGAGGGGGGCCGGGTTCGATGCTGATCTCAGGGTCGAGAGGCACCCGAAGGAGGAAGGTGGTTCCTCGGTCGAAGGCGACGGAGATGTGGCCGCCGAGGGTGCGCGCCATGCGGTGGGCGAGCTTGAGGCCGAGGCCTTCGCCCTGCGCCACCGACAGGACGTTGGGGTTGCCCCGGAACAGCTTGTAGATGCGCTGCTGAGCCTCGAGGTCGAGGCCCGGCCCGTCGTCGTGCACGCTCGCCGTGAGCCAGTCGGTGCCCTGTCCGGGTTCCCGGTCGACATCGACGGTGATCTCGGCGTCCCGCGCGTGCACAGCCGCGCGAACCACGAGTGCCCGAAGGGCGGCAGCGAGGCGGATGGGGTCGGTGTTGAGCTCCCCCAGCGCCTCGTCGCAGTGGACCGTGAGCGTGTTGCCTCGATGGTGGGCCAGTGGCTGGGCGGCGCGCACGGCTTCGGCGACCAGGTCGGACACGATGATGGGGGAAAAAGAGATCGCGGCGTCGCTGCGCTCCCAGACGGACAGCGCTTGGAGACGCTCGAACACCACCATCAGCGCGAAGGCTGCGTCGTCGAGGGCGGGTCGGCTCGTGCCCTCCTCCCGCAGAGCGTCGAGTTCGACCACCAGCCGGTCGAGCTCCCCACGCAGCGATGCACCGAGGTCGAGTAGCTGGCCTCCACGGGCGCGGCGGTGCTCTTCCTGCTGGGCCTCCCACTCGACTCGGGCGTCGTCGACCCGCTTGCGCTCGTGGGCCACCCGGGTGGTGGCCTCCCGGATGGCGTAGAACAGCAGGCCGGGACCCTTGAGGGCCACGATGTTGAGGTCGACGGGGAAGCGGTGCCCGGCGGCGTGCACGGCGGTGGTCTGCCACTCCTTGCCCAGCACCTCCCCGCCGGCGGTGCGTCGGGTGATGGCGAGGGTGTTGCCGAGGCTGCGATGCTTGGGGAGCAACTGGCTCACGGGAAGGCCGAGGAGGTCCTCGAACTCGAGACCGAACACGCGGGTGGCCGTGGGGTTGGCGTCGACCACGAACTCGTCGTCGTTGATGGCCAGCACTGCGTCGAAGGCGGTCTGAAGGACCCCCCGGGTGAGCCACTCGCGCTCGGCGAGGGTGTGCATGTCGCGGCTGGTGGTGCTCTCCCACTGGGCGATGGCCAGCTCCCGCTCCCGGCGGCGGTCGCCCACCACCCAGCCGAGGGCGGCGAACAAGGGCGTGGCGCCCAGCAGCGTCCACGCCAGTGGATCTTCGAGGAGGGCCTCGATGCCGCCACCGGGCCCGAACTGGAGCTGAGCGATGAGCCCGAACGAGAGCAGTGCCGCGCCAGCCAGCCCGCCGAAGGCAGCTTCCCACGGTGGAAACCACGGCAAGGCGGGGGGAGAGCTCAGCAGGCACCTCGGGCGGAGTGGGCAAGACGCTGCGGCCAGGGCCGCGGTGCAAGCCTACCCTGTGTGCCGAGGCGGTGGATCCCCGAGGGTAGGGCTGGGCTACGATGCCTCCATGTTCGTGGCGTTCCTCGGCGCGGCCTGGGCCGCTTGCACCTTCGATCAGCCGGTCTCCGCATTGGTCGACGCGATGGAGCGTGCTGAGGCCTCGTACGCGGACGTGGACGTGCCTGCGTTCCAGCAAGCGACGGTGGAGGTCGACTACCTGGTGCCCTGCCTGGACGCGCCGCTGCCGCCCGACGAGGTGGCGCGGCTGCACCGGCTTCGAGGCATCGGCTACCACACCTCCAAGCGTTCCCAAGACGTCGTGGCGGCCTTCCGCGCAGCTCGCGCAGCGGCGCCTTCGTTCGTTCCGTCCACCGAGTTGTTCCCCGAAGGCTTCGTGCTTCGTGACCGCTACTTGGCGCAGCCGTCCGAGACCACCTTGGGGCGGCGCCAGCCCCGTCCGGCGGGTGGGGAACTCGTGGTGAACGGAGCGGTCGCCAAGGCGCTGCCGACCGACGCTGCGGCCCTCGTGCAGGTGGTGGTCGATGGCGCGGTGCAGAGCTCGTCGTACGTGCTGCCCGGCGAGCCCTTGCCTGCCTATCGGGGCTCCACGGCCCATCGCGACCGCTGGATTCTGGCGGGCGGAGCCACCCTCCTGGCTGGCGGGGTCCTCTACGGCCTGGCCTCCGCCACCTCTGCGGCCCGGTTCGACGCCACCGACGCGGAGGCTCTGGCGGCCACCCAGCGTCGGACCAATCTCCTCGTGGGGTGCAGCGCGATCGTCGCGGTGGGGTCCGCCGTGCCCTTCGGCCTGGCGTGGCGGGCGGGACGGCGATGAAGGCGCTCCAGACCCTCGAGCCGGGCGATGCAGTCGGCGCCTACGTCGTGCAGGACCTCTTGGGCCAGGGGGGCATGGCGGCGGTCTACCGGGTGCGGCACGAGAAGCTCGGCTCGCAGCACGCCCTCAAGGTCGTCACGGTCCCGAGCCGCTCGGTGATGCGGCGACTGATGGTCGAGGGCAAGGTGCAGGCCCGGGTGGTGCACCGCAACATCGTGAACGTGACCGACGTGATCGAGGTCGAGGGCTGCCCTGGGCTCGTGATGGAGTACGTGCGGGGGCCGTCGCTCCACGAGCTGCTGTACTCGGAGCCGCTACCGGTCCCCGTCGTCGACGGCCTGGTCCGCGGGCTGCTGCGGGGGCTGGCTGCGGCCCATCGGGACGGCGTGGTGCACCGTGACCTGAAGCCTGCCAACGTGCTCGTGGCGTTGGAGGACGGCGCGTTGGTTCCGAAGATCGCGGACTTCGGGCTCGTGAAGGAGCTGCAGGGCGACCCGTCGGGCACCCGGTCCGGCGCCATGATGGGCACGCCTCAGTACATGGCGCCCGAACAGATCCGCTCGGCCAAGGACGTCGACGAGCGTGCCGACTTGTTCGCCATCGGCGCCATCCTCTACGAGTTGCTCACCGGCGCGCAGGCCTACCCTGGAGACGACCTCCTCGACGTGTTCAACCGCATCGCCGCTGGCGACCGACCGCCGCTGCCGCCCGACCTGCCCTCGCGCATGCGCACGGCCATCGACGCGGCCCTCGAGGTCGACCTGGAGGACCGGATTGGGTCGGCCGAGGCGCTCCTGGCGCTGTGGTGCGGTGAGGTGTCGGACGCGCTGCTGGCCGAGCAGGCCGGCACCCTTCCGGCGAGCCTCGTGGGGGGCTTCGAGGCGTTGATCGCGCACCCGGGCACCGAGGTGTGGGCGAGGCGCCGTCGCTCGAGCGAGGCGACCGCTCCTCCACCCGCCGTTCTGGCCCCGCTGCCCGAGCCCACGACGTCGGCCCTGTCGACCGGCAAGGTCGCGCTCGCAGGTGTGGCGGTCACCGGCACATCCCTGGCGCTCCTCGGGGCCACGGGCTTGGTGCTCCTCGCCGGCGCCGGGCTCTGGGTGGTCGGGAGGGCTCCAGCGGCTGCTGTGCCGCCGGCGCCCGTGGTGCCGGTCCCACGTCCGCCGGCGCCAACGTTGCCTTCGCCGGTGCCCGTCGCCCCCGCGCCGGTCGTCCCCGCGCCGGTCGCCCCCGCGCCGGTCGCCCCCGCGCCGGTCGCTGCCCCGGTGGTGCCGCGCCCTGCTCCGGTCCCCACGGAGGCGGCGCTGCCGAGTGCCGCCGCTGCCCCGGCGGTCGAGGCGCCCCCGCCTCCCGTCCGTACCGCCGTGGAGGTGCACGGCGACATGCGGGTCATGTTGTCTGCGAATGGGACGGGCCCTCCCCTCGCCCCCGGGGACGTCGATCCGGGGTCCTACCGGGTGTTGTCGAGCCCGGACCTGCTTCCGATCATGGACGTGACGGTCGCTGACGGGCAGACCGTTCGCCTCACGTGTTCCACGGCCATGGGCCGCTGCAAGGAGCAATGAGCATGGCCACACGCCGTTCGATGTGGTGGCTGTCCCTGCTGGCTTGCGGGTGTGCGTGGATCGGCGAGGGGAAGCTCGACGAGGTGCGAGACCGGGATGGGGACGGCGCCTACGACTGCGCCTACGTCTCGGCGGACGAGGCCTGCGACTGCGACGACGCCGATCCGGACGTGGGGGCGGGGGAGCCTGAGCTCTGGTACGTCGACGCCGACGGGGATGGTTCGGGGGCCGGAGACGGGCTGCTCGCCTGTGTGGCCCCCGGTGGCTTCGCCGCGCGTGGGGGCGACTGCGACGACGCGGACCCGCTCTTCGGGCCCGACGCAGTCGAGGTCTGTGGGGGGCTCGACGAGGACTGTGACGGGCAGATCGACGACGAGGACCCGGACGTCGATCCCGGCGGCCGTGGGTGCTTCGTCGATGCCGACGGCGATGGGTACGGGGACGACGCATCGATCGACGAGCGCTGCACGTGCCTCGAGGGCGATGTGTCCGTGGGGGGGGACTGCGACGACGGGGCCCCCGAAGAGAACCCCGGAGCCCCCTGGTACGAAGACCTCGACGGCGACGGATTCGGCACGGTGGAGACGGGCTTGGGGTGCCTGCCACCGACGACGCCGGGGCCCCACGTTCGGGCGCCGGGGGACTGCGACGACGGGGACCCCACCATCCACCCCGATGCGGTCGAGGTCTGGTACGACGGCGTCGATCAGAACTGCAACCAACGCTCGGACCTGGCGGTGGGGCAGGACGACGCCGAAGCGCTTCCGCCCTACCCGATGTGGCTGCCGGACCCGAGCCCCGGGGAGGACTTCGATCCCACGTTGGCCCCCATCGTCGCGCAGCCGTGCGAGGGGGAGGTGGCCCGCGAGGTCGACGGAGGGGGCGACGAGATCCAGGCCGCGTTCGACGATGGCGCCGTCTACGTGGTGGCGGGCCCCGGGGTGTACGACCCCTTCGAGGTGCCGCGGGATGCCTGCGTCGTCGGGGTGGGGGATGTGTCGATCGTGGCGTCCGGCAGTGGCACGGCCGCGGTCACCCTCGGGGCGGACGCGGAGACGGTGATCCTCGAGGGACTGCAGCTCTCGGGCGACCTCGGGGTGCGGGCCTTGGACCCCCAGGCGCGGCTGATGCTGTCGCGGGTCGATGTCTCGGGTGCCTCGGAGGCCGTGGCGTGGGGGTCTGTCCTTGGACCTCGCCAGGGGGCCCTGCGGCTGCACCACACCACCATTCGGGATGGCAACCGGGTGGGGGACACGCGGGCCGACGTCCTGGTTCGGCATAGCGTCCTGCAGGGGCTGATCACGGCGGATCCGTCGAACTGGCACATCACCGGTGCGCTGAACGCCGGGGGCATCGAGCTGGCCGACTGCGCCAACGGCGGGACGGCGATCCAGGTGGTGGGCGCGTCCACCTCGGTGGAAGCAGCGACGGTCGACGGCCACGGGCTCGTCGCCCACAACGTGGTGGGCGGGGTACTCGGCGTGCAAGGCACGACTTCGGCCAGCGACGTGGTGCTGTCGGACATCTTGCTGCGCGACGTGGTGGCCTCTGGTCACGTGCTGTCCGTGGGGGGACCCTCTGCAGGGGCCGCCCTCAGCATCTCCCTGGCCCGCATCGACGCCCGCGTGGCCACCACGGCGGGCGCAGCGGCGCTGTCGGTGGGCGTCGACGCGGCGGCCAGTGTCGGGACCGTGTCCGATGTGGTGTGGTTGGTGGATGGAGCCGTGGCGTTGCAGACGATCCAGGGGCCGCTGGCTAGCCTCGAGCTGGAGCGGGTGGCGCTCGCGGCCCACGACACGGCCTGGGTCGCCGATGGCGCGCCCATCAGCTCCGACCTCACCATGGTGGCGTCGCGGTGTGTGTCCCACAAAGATGGGGCCGGCGCGGTGAACCCAGCGGGCCGCGTGTACGCGGTGTGTGTCGGAGGGTTTGTGGACGACGGCCTCGGGTTGACGGGGGGCGGCGCCAAGTTCCTGCCCGTCAACGCTGCGGTCGACCTGGGGCGGTACCACCCCTGCCTGTCCCCGAGCGCGATGGACCTCCGCATGCACCCGGCCTCCTTTCAGAAGATCGGGTCGTGGAGCCCCGGCTTCTCGGGCACGTCGATCGTCGACGCCGACCCATCCTTTGCGTACGGCGCCTACGTGGGGGGCGACCTCGTGACCCGACTTCACGACCTCGACGGCGATGGCATCTACGACGACTACGGGGTCCCGGGCGCCGACGCGGACGGCGATGGCCTCACCACCGAGCAAGAGTGGGTCCTGCGGACCGACCCGGAGGTGGCCGACACCGACGGCGACGGACTCGACGACGGCAGCGACCCCGAGCCGATCGGCGACGATGAGGATCTCGAAACCGTCGACTGTGCGGACTGATCAGGCGTCGAGGTGGGAGAGCAGCCCCTCGACCCGCCGCTGCTCGTCGGGTCGCTTCAGGGCGCGCCACTGTTGCCGCGCCAGGGTCCAAGCCTCCAGCGCGCGCCCGAGGTGGCCCGCGGCCTTGGCTGCCTGACCGACGCTTTCGGCGATGCGCGCGGTGTCTTCGTCGGCGCCGCCGGTGCGCTGCAGGATGGCGCTGGCCTCTCGCAGGTGCTCGTCGAAGAGCAGCCACGTGGTGTCCTTTGCGGCACAGCGGGCCAGGGCCAGGTGGGCGTGGGCGACAGCGGCGTAGCGGTCGTCGGCGGTGAAGCGGTGGAGCGAGAGCTCGAGGATGGGCCGGGCGCGGCCGAAGTCCTCGACGGCCAGGTAGAGCAGGCCGCGGTTGTACTCTGGGATGACCCATGCCTGGCTGCCGATGGCCTTGAGCAGCCCACGGGCGCGGCGGTACAGCTTGGCGGCGAGGCGCAGGTCGCCCCGGGCCCTCGCCACCTCGCCCCGGGAGTTCAGGGCCTTGGCAGCTTCGTGGCGGTGGCCTGCCGCGGTGAGCAGGCGCTCGGCCTGCACGAGGAGCTCGTTCGCCTCTTCGTAGGAGCCCTTCTGGGCGAGGGCGTCGCCGAGGGACCGCCAGCAGCGGGCACAGCCGAGGTCGTCGTCGCTGGCTCGGTACTCCGCCAACGCCAGCCGCAGCCATCGCTCGGCGTCTTCGACCTGGCCAGACTCGAGGAGGGTGTCGCCGATCTCCTGGCGGGCCCGCGCCATGAGCTCGCGGTCGCCGTTGCGGGCCGCGTCTCGCTCCACGGTGGAGAGCACCTCCATGGCCTCGTCGTAGCGGTCGGCCTTGCGGTGGGTGTGGCCCTGATGGAGTCGGGCTCGGCGCTCGAGGGCGGCCCAGCCGTGGTGCTTGCCCTCCTCCAAGAGCAGTCGCAGCCAGCGGTCCGCGTCCTGACGGTGGCCCAGCTGCTCCGCGAGCTCGAGGCGCTGCATCCACCCCTGACCCCAGCGGGCATCATCTTCGGGCACCTCGCCGGAGCGCAGGGCCGTCTCGTAGGCGACGAGCAGGTCGGAGGCGATGGCGTGGTCGCCCGATTCGCGGCGCTCGACGATGCCCTCGAGGAGATGGGTGAGGGCCGTGGACGGCTTGCCGGCGCCGAGCCAATGCCGCCCGACCCGCTCCGAGAGACCGTGGGGCCAGCTGGGGAGCCTGCGGACTTGATCCTCCAGCAGGCGGGCACACAGGGCGTGCCAGTCGGAGAGGCGGCCGTCGCGCTCCGCCATCTCGAGGATGGCGTCACGGGCGGCGGAGTGGGTGAACGAGAAGCCGTCGCCGGTGATGCGGGTCTCCGCGAGGCCCTCCTCGACCAACACGTCGAGGAGGTGGTCGGCGGGCTCAGCCCGCTTGGCGCGTGCGCACGCCCCGACCCACTCGGCCCCGTCGACGTTCATGCCGAGGGTCGCCGCGAGCTCCAGGGCGTGGATGAGCGGGGCGGCCAGTCGGTCCTGAAGGTGGTGCACCCGAGACGACCACATGGCGTCGAGGTCGCGGGGGAGCTGCACCTCCTGGACCGCCCGGTAGCCCTGACCTGATGGGGTGAGCAGGCCACTTCGGACCCAGTCTGCGACGAGCTCCACGGCGAACTGAGGGTTGCCGCGGGTGTGGTTGTCGACCCGTGCGGCCAGGTCGTCCTCGAGGCCGAGGATGCCTCGGACCAGGGCCGGTCGATCTTCCAGGGGGAGCGGACCGAGGGACAAGGCGGAGCAGCGCTCGTGTTCCAGCAGCTCCTCGACCATGGTGGCGGCGTCCAGACGCTCGGCGAGCACTTCGTCCGTGAGGGTGATGAGCAGGAGGATGGGGAGGTCGTGCCGGGCCCGGTACTGCAGCACGTACGTGGCGAAGCGGAGGGCGTCCGTGCCGTTGTGGGCGTCGTCGAGCACCACGATGACCGGGCGCTCGAGGGCGGCGGTCTGCAGCAGGCGTCGGACGGTGATGTGGCGCTCGACGGGGCTCGTGAAGCGGACCTTGGCGGACTCTTCGTCGGCGGCGGGGCACACCACTTCGGTGAGCGCATGCCACTCGTCGGTGTGCTCGACGCCGATGGCCTTGTAGATGGAGGTGATCCGGGCAAGGACTCGCTCTCGCTCCATGTCGTGGCAGCGCAGGAAGCCCCGGGTCATCGGGCCGAGGCCCTGGTCGGGCCCTTCGGTGGAGCGGTGCCGCGCGGTGAGGACGACGGCGGCTCCGGTCTCGTGGGCGCGCTCGGCGAGCCAGTGGGCGAGGCGGGTCTTGCCGACGCCGGTGGCTCCTCGCACCACGACGGCGTGGACCTGTCGGTGCCGGTGCACGGCGGCGAGGTGGGCCCACAGGGCGTCGCGCTCCCGCACGCGGCCCACGAGCGGGATGGGACGCAGGCCGAAGAGGCCCAGGCCATGGGGGCTGGCAGGCTGGGTGAGGTGGGGTGGGTGCCAGCTGGGCGGGAAGGGGGGACCCGGGGTGGTGGCGGGCCCCACCGGGAAGCGCACGGTGCCGTCGGGGTCCTCATCGAACGTCAGGGTGGGCACCTCGGCGATGCTGGACCCCGTGGGCAGGCTGCGGCTCTGGCGACCGGGTGGCAGCGGGGTGGCGTACGGACTGCCCAGGTGGAGAAAGGCTTCGCGGGCGTCGGCGGCACGGCGGTACCGACGGCGCGGGTCCTTCTCCAGCAGGGTGCGGAGCCAGGTCTCGAAGCGACTGGGGACCGGGATCGTGGCGGTCAGAGGGGGTGGGGGGACACGAAGGTGCTGGCGGCGCTTGTCGGTGCCATCGGAGGGACCGAAGGGGGGCAGGCCGGTGGCCAAGGCCCACACGAGCGTGCCGAGCGAGTAGAGGTCCGACCACGGGCCGAAGTCCCGCCAGCGGCCCTCGAACTGCTCGGGGGCCATGTACGACGGGGTGCCGCCCGCGAAGGGGATGTCGAGCTCGCCGCGCTCGTCGACGGCTTGAGCGAGGCCGAAGTCGGTGAGCTTCACCTTGAGGGTGTCGGGGTCGGGCTGGTCGGTGACCAGGACGTTGCCGGGCTTCAAATCTCGATGGATCACGCCGCGGGCATGGGCGTGGGCGAGTCCATCGAGGAGCGTGAGCACGACGCTGTGGAGTTCCTGCCAGCGCAGACGCCCCACGAGAGGCAGCAAGGTGCCGGAATCGACCCGCTCCATGGCGAGCCACGGGGTGCCCTCGGGGATGCGGCCACGGGAGGCGACGGTGGTGCCCGTTTGGACCTCGCCGTAGTCGTGGACCCGCACGATGCCGGGGTGATCGAGGGCAGCGACGGCGCGGGCTTCGACCCGGAAGGCCCGGAGGAAGCCTGGTTGCTGGAGGCCCTCGGCCGTGAGGAACTTGACGGCGACCGGGGTGCCGAGCCGGTGGTGGATCGCGGACCACACCTCGCCCATGCCGCCGCGGCCGAGTGGGCTGTCGAGAACGTAGGGTCCGAGTCGGATGGGCAAGGAGCGGCTCCGTCGCGCACAGGGTACCGCGAGTGCAGGCAGCGCGGGGCCTACGAAGGGCGGGCAGGCCCTCCAGTGGCCTTCACGTCTGCTGGGATGGACCTGCGACATGGTTCCGATGTCCTGTTGGAGGGGCCTCGCGGTACGGTGGGGCATGCTCGCGTTCCTCACGGCCATCGCCCTCGCCTGTGGCAATCCGTCCGAGACCCGGCTCGTCGGCTGGGCCCCCGACGGGCGCGCGTTGGTGCGGGTCGAGCATCAGGACGACGACGAACAGCTGCACGCCCTCGAGCTGCGCTTGGTCGACGCCTTCCGCACCCGCACCTGGTCCATTCTCACCCCCGAGGACCACGGCGACGCGAAGGTGCGCGCCCAGCGCTGGACGGCTGCGGCGGCGGAGCTCGAGGCCCTCGGCGTGGTTCTCGTGCACGAGCCGAAGCCGCTCGCCGGTCCGCCAGGCGTCGTGACGACGGTGCCGATGCCCGACGGCACCGTCGTGCGGGTTCAGAGCTACAGCTTCGACCGCAGCACCATGCGGCGAACCGAGCTGTACGCCACCCGCGGAGAACGCACCGTGTGGGTGCAGGTGCTCCTGGAGGCCGGGAACTACGGGGGAGGCTTCGCGGTCGCGCGGGCTCACCTCGACCCCACCGGTCGCAACCTCATCCTGATGAGCTACGGGGTTCCTCCGCCGCTGATCGCGGTCGATGTCGGCACGATCGACGCGGCGTTCGCGATGCCCGTGGATCGATGCCCGCGGGCAGAGCACCGGGTGGTGGGGTGGGGCCCCGATGGTTCGGCCTTGGTGCGCAGCGAGAGCCAACGGAAGGACGAGCCGATCTGTCGCCTGACGATGCGGTGGGTGGGGCCCCACGGCACCACCCGCTTTCCCATCCTCGAGCCCGGGGACGCCGCCGATGCCAGCGTGCGAGAGGAACGCTGGCACGCCGCCGAGGAGGCTCTGGGCACGCGAGGCCTCACGCTGGTCGCCTCGTCCCCACTCGCCGGGGATCCGAGCGGTGTCGGGAGCGTGCGATACGTCGAGTTGGAGGGCCGACCCTACCGGCTGCACCTGTCCGCGCGGCCCGTTCGAGACGACCCCGCCCACACCGAGGTCCAGGTCGCACTGCACGCCAAAGGGCACGAGTCGGTCCCGCTGGGCGCGTTGCTCACCGCCGGTCCTGGGGCGTTCTCGTACGGGCCCAGCTCGGCGTGGCTGCACCCCGACGGAGGCAGCCTGGTGTTTCTTCCTGGCTACGGGCCGGATGAGGTGGGCTGGATCGATCTGACGGCGGCGGACACGTCGTGGAAGGGGAGCTCCACGCCCTAGGCGCATGGCCACCGGCGAGGCTCACGGCGTTCGTGCCAGCTCCCCCACCTTCGCGACCAAGTCGGCGGGGCGGAACGGCTTGGTCATCAGCGGCACGTCCAGCAGGTCGGCTGGGAGGTCCTCAGGTGCGTACCCGGTGATCAGCAGCACGGGGAGAGGTCCATGGAGCCGCCGGGCGGCCTGTACGACCTCGGGACCGGACAGGCCCGGCAGGACGACGTCGCACACCAGCAGGTCGGGACGGGACCGCTCGAGGGTCTGAAGGGCGGCCGAGCCGTTGTCCGCATGAGAGACGCTGTACCCGGCCCGCTCCAGAACGCGGATGAGCAGCGCGGCCACGGCCGGCTCGTCCTCGACCAGGAGGACCGTCACGCCCGAGGGGTTGGGTCGGGCCGTCTCGGGCGCCGCGGATGCATCGGTCGGCTCGGCTTCCGCTCGAGGCAGGGAGACCACGAACGTGCTGCCCTCGCCGAGGGCGCTGTCCACGTCGATGGTGCCGCCGAGCTGCTCCACGACCCCGTGGCAGAGCGCGAGGCCGAGCCCGGTGCCGCGGCCGAGGGCCTTGGTGGTGAAGTAGGGTTCGAAGATCCGGGACCGCAGTGCCGGATCGATGCCGGAGCCGGTGTCCCGCACCCGCAGGCACACGTCGTCGTTCCGCAGCTCCACCGTGATGGCCAGCTGCCCTCCGCCGGGCATGGCATCGCGGCCATTCAAGGCAAGGTTCAGCGCGACTTGCTCCAGCTGCGACGCCTCGGCGCGCACCCAGCACCCTTCCTCGGCTGAGACCGTCAGCTCGATGTGCTCCCCGAGAAGCCGATCCAGGAGGCGGGCGAGGTCACGGGTCACGCGTCCGAGGTCGACGGTGCCCGACGCGCTGGGCTGGCGGCGACCAAAGGCGAGGAGCTGTTGCGTGAGCTCGGCCGCTCGGTCCGCGCTGCCCACGATCAGCCCAAGCAATTGGTCGCGGTGGGGGCCGTTGGGGTTCTCCACCAGGAGCTGGGCCGATCCCCCGATGGCGGTGAGCAGGTTGTTGAAGTCGTGGGCGACCCCGCCGGCGAGGCGACCGAGGGCCTCGAGTCGCTCGCTGCGACGGAGCCGCTCCTCGAGCTCGTGGCGGCGGGTGACGTCGGCCACGATGCCGGCGACCCGCACGGCCTCTCCATCGGGACCCCGAAGCACGCGGCCGCGCCCTTCGAGCCAGCCCACGCCTCCGTCCGGGCGGAGGATCTGGTGCTCGACGTAGTAGTCGTCGCCGCTCGCGACGGCCTGCTGCACCACGTTCGCGACGCGCTCCCGGTCGTCCTCTGGGATCTGGGAGAGGAAGCCCGCCACGCCGCCGGGCGTCCAACCTTCTGGTCGGCCGAACATCTGGGCGACGCCGGGGGACCAACGCACCTCATCGGTGGGCACATCCCAGGACCAGTCCGCGACCCGGGCGGCCTCCATGGCCAGCCGGACCTCGGCTTCCCGCTGGAGGAGCCGCTGCTCCGCTTCGCGTCTCCTTGCGGACTGCATGGCGAGCGACGCCAGGTCGCCGATGGTGGCCGCGAAGGTCTGCTCGTGCTCGTCCCATTGGCGCGTCGAGCCCACGTGCTCATGGCAGACCACCCCGCCGACGTGTCCGTCGATCTGCACCTGTGCGTCCAACATGGCGCCGATGTTCTCTGGGAGGAGATAGCCATCGCGGAATGGAGCCGTGCGAGGGTCGTTCTGCGCGTCGACGATGCAGACCATGCGCTGCTCGGCGATGGCCTCGAAGTAGGCGGGGGCCTGTGCCACAGCGAGGTAGGCACCGTCGGCGTGCATCGCCTGGCGTCGGTCGTAGAGGTCGAGGGAGCGGATGCCGTCGCCGTTCTCCATCTGCCAGATCGAGACCCGGTCGACGTTCAAGGCAGCGCAGGCCGCCTCGGTGAGGGCCTGGAGCGCTGGCTGTAGCTCGCCGGACACCCAGCGGGGGTCCTTCATCAGCGTCTGGAGGGTCTCGGAGTACGGCATACAAAGTCCTACCAGAGAGCTCGGCGCCCCTCCAACTACGTGGCGTGGGAGACCGCGGCACAGCGCTCGGTTGTGGCCATGAGCTCCTGGGTCGGTTGCCGCCAGCTGGGATGTGGAGCCTTTCGGGCGTTGCGGTGACGCATATTCTTGCCGCGTTCGCCTTTCTGCTCCCCGAGACGTCCGCGTGGGCGTTCGTCGACCTCTGCCCCGACTTCCTGGGTGCGATCTCCGGCGAGTCGTGGGCCTCCTCACCTGGGCTCGACGTCTCGGGAAGGCCGGTCTGCTCGGCGGTGGGCTGGCGATGGGAGGGAGACAGGCTATCGGGGCCGTGAACCTGTGCCGGACCCGTTCCCAGGAGGACCTCCATGGCCAACCCGATCGCCACCCTCGAGACCAGCGAGGGCAACATCAAGGTCGAGCTCTTCGAAGACTCGATGCCCATCACCGCTGGCAACTTCGTGCAGCTCGCCGAGTCCGGCTTCTACGATGGCCTGCACTTCCACCGCGTCATTCCTGGCTTCATGCTGCAGTTCGGCTGCCCCCACAGCAAGGATCCGAACAGCTCCCGCGCCGGAACGGGCGGTCCGCCCACGGGCAACATCCAGGACGAGCTGCTCGAGAACGCCAAGTTCAGCAACGAGCCGGGCACGCTGTCGATGGCGAACACGGGCCGCCCCAACTCCGGTGGCTCGCAGTTCTTCGTCAACACCGCCCACAACGCGTTCCTCGACTGGTGGGACACGTCCACGCCGTCCAAGCACCCGGTGTTCGGCAAGGTCGTCGAAGGCATGGACATCGTGAAGGCGATCGAGGGCTTCGGCTCCCGCTCCGGCTCCACGAGCAAGCCCCTGAAGATGAACAAGGTGACCATCAGCCGCTGAGCTTGGCGAGCTCGTGGGTGGCGTTGGCGTCGCCCACGGGCTCGAAGCCGCGTGCTTCGTAGAATGCCGCGGCGTTGGGCTGATCGGTCCGGATTCGAAGTCGGGCGAAGCCGCTGGCCCGAACGATGCGGTCGAGCAGACTGCTGCCCATCCCTTGGCCTCGGTGGTCGGGGTGCACGTACATCCGGCGCACCCGACCGACGGTCTCGTCGTCGACAAAGGGGTCGCGGCTGAGGCCGCCGATGGCCACCGTGCGGCCCTCGAGGGTGGCGGCGAAGATGCGCTCCCCCGGACCGCAGAACCGGTGGTGTCCGCTGCGCCATTCCTCGGCGAAGCGGCGCACCATGCGCATCCCTTCTGCCTCGCTGACCGCGACCAGCTGGTCGATGTCGTCGGGGAGGCGATGGAGGGGATGGATCACTCGCAGGTGATCTGCACCCGATAGTCGCCGTCGTCGTAGGCTCGGACCACGACGCGGATCGGCATGCCGGTGTAGTCGGTCACGGTGGGGAACCCGAAGGGGTTGATGCCCACGCCCTCGACGTCCCAGCGGTCCACGTAGGCAACGTAGACCCCCTTCTCTTCGTAGAGGAGCTCGTCGCTGGTGCGGCCCGGATCGGCCACGTCGACGCGCAGCTGCGTGTCCATGGCCTCGACCGTGAACCCGACGGCGCCGAGGTTGTCTTCGACGAGGCACAGCCGCCGCGTGCTGGCCCGCGTCAAGTTGGGGTCGCTGAAGTAGCTGGTGCTGAAGGTGCCGGTGACGGTGTCTCCGCACTCCACGAGGGTGTCGCCTTCGCAGGCGGCCTCGGCGCTCATGTACAGCGGGTAGGTGTCGGAGCCGACGGCGCCCGCTTTGTCTTCGACGGACAGCGTGACGAGGGCCTCGCCTTGCTCGCCGACGCTCCCCGTCAGCTCCCCGTCGGCGGAGATCAGCAGGCCGGGTGGAAGGGTGTCGGACGACCATCCGTAGGGCGCTTGCCCGCCCACCGCCTCGAAGACCTCCTGCACGGGCTCGAAGATGGGGAGCACCGGAAGGCCGGCGAGGTCGGGGCGGGGCGTGTTGTCGCAGCGGACCGACAACAGGTAGTCGCGCTCGATGCCGGTGGGGGCGACCTGGAAGTAGATCTCGTCGACCTCCCGGTAGTGCTTCATGGCCGGGTAGGTACGGGGGTCGAGGGAGAACACGGTGGGGTAGAAGCCGCCGTAGATCCGCTCGGCTCCGGGGAAGAACTTCAGCCAACCCGGGTCGGGGTCGGCCGTGCCGACGAAGGAGGCGTCGAGATCGGCGACCTCGATCTCCACGGCGCTCGCGAGCACGTCGTCGCCGAGGCCCATGCGGTAGACGTCGTAGCCCTCGATGTCGTAGTAGGTCGTGAACTCGCCTTCGAAGTAGCCGTCGAGGGTGCTGCGCTGGAGGGTCTGGCCGCAGGTCACGTCGGTGACCTCGTAGACGCCGATGATGCTGCGTTCCTCGCGGATCCGGCCGTCGGCGGACTCGGCGATGACCGTGAAGGGCCAGGAGCCGACCTCTTCGGCGGTGCCGGTGACCTGGCCAGTGGCTTCGTCCCAGATCATCCAGTCCGGGAGCTCGTCGGGGGTGTAGATGCGGGTGCCGGTGGGCTCGTCGTACACGTCGAAGTCGTAGGTGAGCTGCTCGCCGAGTTCGGTGGGGTACTGGGGCACCGTGACGAAGATGGGGCCGTCGCTGCACTCGACGGTGACGGACCACTCTCCTGCGCCCTGGGCCACCGCGAGGATCGGGACGAGCCCTTGCTCGGCGTACCCTGACAGCGAGGGCTGGGTGCTGGCATCGACGAGGAGTTCCGTGGTGCCGTTGATGGGGTCGAGGACCCGGGGAACGTAGTGTTCTTCGGTGTCCCAGGAGCCGACCGTCTCGTTGGGGCGACCGACGTAGGCGGTGACGGCACGGTCCAGGTCCCAGTTCATCTGCACCCGGGTGGTGTCGTCGTCGGGCAGATCGACGGCCAGCCACTCGTGGCCGCCGAAGTAGTCGAAGTCGGGGTCGGAGCCGCTGTAGCCGCTGCCTAGGAAGCGGCCGCTGGCGGTGTCGCCGCACGCGAGGGTCGTGGGCTCGAGGATGACCTGGAGGGTCATCCAGGGGCGCTTGGTGCGGCCCCCTGCGTCGACGACCTCGACCTGGAACGTGAAGGTGCCGGCCTGGCTGGGTTTGCCCTGGAGGCGGCCATCGGTGGAGAGGGTGAGGCCGCCGGGGAGCACCTGCCACTCGGGCACCGTCCAGCTGTAGGGCTGGGTGCCGGCGGACGCGGCGAGGAGCTCGTCGTAGTTCTTGCGGACCACTCCGATCGGGAGGACCTGGTCGACGGCGTTGAGGAGGGGGTCGGCGGTGCCGCCGACGCCCCCGTCGCCCTGGTCTTTGCATCCGGTGAGGGCGAGAAGGCCGGCGAGTGCGATGGGCGCGAGCATGGAATTCCCCTGGGGCGACGCGAGCAAACCGCAAGCTGGAGAGCCTGGGGTGCCGAGCGGGAAGTGTAGTGTATCGAGCCGGCGTTCACTGTTGTGTTGTGTCATGGCCGCGCAAAGGAGCGGGCGTCAGCTGGTGCGGTACGCTGGCGGCGGAGGTGTGCCGGTGGACTGGTTGCTCGTGTTGGCGCCGGGTGTCCTGATCGTCGCCTTGATCGGCGGGCTCGTGGTCCGAGCGGGCGTGCGACGGGCGCAGCTGGTCGAGGCCATTGGGGCGGCGGGCTGGCGCTTCGTCAAGCAGGCCCGGGGCTTCGATGTAGAAGGAGGGGCGGAGGTGCCTTGGCAGCTCCGCGTGCGGCGTGGCGGCGGCAGCTCGAGCTCCACCATGACGGTGTGGGAGATTCCCGCACCGCCCACCGATGGGGTGGTGCTGTTTGGCCCCAAGCTCCCGGTCGGGATTCCAACCGGACCGTCTCGCTGCGCTCGAAAGTCCCCTTGGAATCACACTTGTTGCGCGGCCTAAAGGCCGCTCGTCGAGAATCCTCCTAGGCTCGCCCTTCGATTTGCCAGCGATAAGCAAGCTTATCGAGCGAATCTCGGCCTCACCGTCGTCGGATTCCGAACCTGGGGGGCAGCCTGATCCAGATGGCGCTGCGGGCCATCCTGGGGGACGAGGCGGCCGACCTGAAGGATGCCTCGGAGGTCGAGCTCGGCGGCGAGCGCTTTCGTGGCCAGTTCTCGGTCATCGCCAGCGATCGGGGGATGGCGGAGCGGCTGCTGACCTCCGAGACGGAGGCGGCCATCCTGGACAGCGGTCTCGAGGGCCTGACGGTGCTGCGCTGGAAGAACCGACTGCAGCTGCGTCGGATGTCCGGTGTGGACTCCGTCGACGAGGTCGCACGGATGGTGACGCTGGGGCAGGTGGTGGCGGCGGCGGGGACCCCGCGGGGTCCGTCCTGTCGCTAGCCCTGGAGCTCTTCGATCCGCTCCGACAGCGCTTCCCACTGCTCCATGGCGCCCTCGAGCTCGGCCTGCTTGCCCCGCTGCTCGTCCTCCAGCGGACCTGCCTTCGACCGGTCGGCCGCCACCTCGAACAACTCTTCGTCGATGGCCGCCAGCCGCTCCTCGAGGGACGCGATGGTGTCTTCGACCTTGGCGAGCTCTCGTTCGGAGCGCTGCAGCTCTCGCTGACGCTGCTTGCGGGTGGCGTGGTCCTCGGCGCCCGAGCCCGCTTCCTCCGCCCCCTGGGCGTCGCCCTTGATGGGCTCGAGGTCGCCGGGCAGCACGCCGGGATGCACCTCGAGCTTGCCTTCTTCCACGCGACCGACGTGGGTGGCGAGCTGCTCCACCAGGTACCGGTCGTGGGTGACGAGGAGGAGCGCTCCCTGGAACTCTGCGAGGGCGCGGACCAGCACTTCGACGGTCTCGGCATCGAGGTGGTTGGTGGGCTCGTCGAGGAGCAGCGCGTTGCAGGGGCGCACCACGAGCGAGGCGAGCGCGACCCGAGCTTTCTCCCCGCCCGACAGCTGCTGGATGGGTCGCAGGGCCATGTCGCCGGGCAGCCCCAGCGCGCCGAGCACGGCCCGCAGCTTCTGGGGGGGCGTCGCCGGGGCCAGCTCGGTGAGGTGGGTGAGCGCGATGGTGTCGGGGGGAAGCGCAGCGGCGAGGTCCTGATCGAAGACGCCGATGCGGGTGCGGTCGCCCACCGCTCGACGTCCGGCGAGCACGGGGAGCCGGCCCGCCAAGGTCTGCAGCAGGGTGGATTTCCCGCAGCCGTTGGGGCCGAGAAGGGCGAGGCGTGTGCCTCGCTCGAGGACGAAGTCGATGCCCTCGAGCAGGGGGGCGTCGTGGCCGATGCTCGCCTTGTGGAGCGAGAGGGCATCGAAGGCACCGGCGGGGGCCTCGGGCAGGTGGAAGCGCGGCAGCGGTGGTGCCTTGGCGAGCTCCTCCACTTCGCCGAGCCGGTCCAGCTGCTTCTGCTTGCTCTTTGCCTGGGCCGCCTTGGTGGCCTTGGCGCCGAAGCGGTCGACGAAGCCCTGCAGTCGTGCCCGTTCGGCCTGGAGCTTCTCGGCGGCGGCCTGGTGCTGCTTGGCTCGGAGCTCTCGCTCGACGAGGAAGCGCGTGAAGTTGCCGACGTAGGTGTGGGTCTTGCGTCCCCGCACCTCCACGATTCGGTTCACGGCGACATCGAGCAGGTGCCGGTCGTGGGACACGACGACGAACGACCATGGAGCCGCGGCGAGGTAGCCAGCGAGCCAGCTTCGGGCGGTCAGATCGAGGTGGTTGGTGGGCTCGTCGAGCAGGGCGACGTCGGGCTCGGACAGCAGCATGCGGGCCAGCGCGATCCGCATCTGCCAGCCGCCCGAGAAGGTGTCGCAGCTGCGGCCCCAGGTGTCGGGGGCGAAACCTAGGCCGTGGAGCACCTCGCCGATGTGCTTCTCTTTGAGGAAGCCGCCCGCCATACGGTACGTCTCGGTGGCGTCGACCAGCTTCTGGGCTGCCCCATCGTCGCCGGCCTCGACCTGAGCTTGAGCGCGCGCCATGGCCCGCTCGAGCACGGCCAGGCGCTCCATCCGGGAGCTGGCTTCGTCCCACACGGTGGCCGACGAGCCGCTCACCGCCTGCTGTGGCAAGTACCCGACCCGCACGTTGTTGCGGACGTGGACCTTGCCGCTCGAAGGGGTCAGTTCCCCAGCAAGGGCGCGGAGCAACGTGGTCTTGCCGGCGCCATTGCGGCCGACGAGGCCGATGTGCTCCCCCTCACGGAGGTGCCAGGAGGCATCGGAGACCACATCGTGGCCTCCGGGCGACAGAGTGACGGCGTCGAGACGGAGCATGGGGGCGTCTATCGAGGCGCCGGCTTCGCCTCACCTGGAAGCTCAGCTCACCTGCTCGGCGACGGGACCGAGCGGCTCACTTGCCTTCGATGGCGAGGAGCAGCACGACCATGCCGACACCCAGGCGCGGGTCGAAGTCGGTGCCGTCCTTGAAGTCGACGTCGTAGGCGAGGCCGAACGGGTTGAACCGCTGCTTGATGAGGCCGATGGGCTCACCCATGTAGGTGACCTCGTACTTCTGAGGAATCCACTGGAGGAGCTTGATGAAGCGGCGGATCACAGCGAATGCGCCGCCCAGCTCCACGACCTTGCCGATCTCGGCTCCGTCTGCGTCGAGGATGTTCCACTCGTCCTTGAACATCGACTTCATGCCGTTGCGCTGTCCGGCGCCGATGGGCGTGTCGGTCGCGGCATCGATGATGTCGTAGCCGCCGGAGAAGTCGCTGATGGAGCGGGCCTTGATGACCATCTTCTTGTCGGTCTGCTTCTCGTCGCCGAAGATGTTGATCTCTTCCTTGAGCTTGAAGGCCTTCTGCTTGATGAAGAACTGCAGGTTGCCTGCGGTGTCGTACAGACGGAAGGTGTTCCCAAGAAAGCTGAACAGCGCCTTCTTGGCGACGAACTGGCGTTGGACGGGGACCAAGGCGGTGGCTGAGGCGTTCATTGCATCTCCTTTCTACGAGACACATCTAGAGTGACAAGAGGGTTGCGTCCCGCCGTTGACCCATTCCGAAACATTTCGGGGGATCGTGGGTTTTTCGGCCACCGGTCGGCCTCAGCGCACGCCGGGGTGATGCAGGGGGCCTCTACGGGCCACAAAGGCTCGGTTGACCAGGTAGCGGTCGCCCTCGTGCTCGAGGAAGCGCAGGCTGGTGACGCCCCCGCCGACTCGGACGATGTAGGCGTCGCCGTCGGTCTGCACGAGCTCGAACAGGCCGAGGGAGGGATTGGCGGTGCGCAGGTAGAGGACCCCGTCGGAGGCACTCACCTCCAGGGTGCCGGTGGCCCAAGGCGGCGCGAAGCCCTCGACGGGCTGTTGGTAGCGCCCCGTCCACTCGAGCTGGAGGTCGTCGGAGACGGGCTCGTGCCGGGGAAGCTGAGGGTCGTAGCCGAGGAAGCGGTCGAGGACGACGCTGCGAAGTCGGGTGGTGTCGACGGGGCCGCGGTTGGCGACGATCACGACCCCCAGGCGCTCCTCTGGGAGCCAGGCGAGCTCCGAGCTGAAGCCGGCGACCCAGCCGTCGTGGACCCAGGCCTCGTGGTGGGAGCGGTAGTCGATCGAGAACAGGCCGGTCCCCACCCGATGCCCTCCGTCGGCCCGCCAGTGGGTGTCCTTGGCAGCGGCCATTCGCTGGGCGAGCGGTCCCTCGTCGAGCTGCTCGACGAAGCGGGCCACGTCGACGATGTCGGCGTGCAGCCAGGCAGCGGGGCGGGCCACGGCGCAGTCCCACTCGTCGAGGGGCATGACCAGGGATCCCTCTTGGCCGAGTCCGGGGCTGGCACCCATGTCGAGGGCATCGTCGGTGGAGAACGTGGCGCTGCGCATGCCGGCTGGGTCGAGGACCTCGGTCTCGATCAACTCCACGAAGGGGCGGTCGTGGGCGAGCTCGAGCACCGCCCCGAGCGCGGAGTAGCCGGAGTTGCTGTAGTTGTAGAAGGCACCTGGCGGGGCCAGGAGCGGCAGGTCGATGCCGCCGGAGAAGGCCTCTTGGAGCCAGTCGTCGTCGGTGTCGCAGTGCCACGCCAGGCGGTCGGCGATGCCGGAGTGGTGGTCCAGCAGATGGCGAAGTCGCGGGCCTTCTTCGGCCAGGGGCCCCACGGCGGTGAAGTCCGGCAGCCAGTCGGCGAGGGGATCGTCGAGGGAGAGCAGCCCTTGGGCCTCAGCCTGCAGTGTGGCGGTGGCCACGAAGGGCTTGGAGACGCTCGCCCAGCGGAACACCGTGCCGGGGTGCACGGGGTCGTCGCCGGCCAGGCCGAAGCCCTCCGCGAAGCGTGTGCGACCGTCGACCACCACCGCCACCGCGACGCCGGCTACGCCTTCCTCAGCACGCCATCGGGTCACATCGTCGAGCACCTCGCTCCAGGCCCGTTCCAGGGCGCGCTCGGACGAAGGGATGCCGCGCACGACGGGGACGACATCGGGGGTGCAGGCGGCGCCGAAGAGGGCGGAGCCGGTCAGGATTCGCAGGTGGGAGGCGAGGGACACGTCGCATCGTATCGAGTGGGACCGCCCGACCCCTTCCGGTTGGCCCCTGGGTCGGGCTACAAGGCGGCATGCCCCCGAACTTCCATCGCAGCACGGCGAGCGCCATCGTGGTGGTGCACGCCGCGGCCCTCGCCCTCGCCAGCCTCGAGCACGGGGTGTTCGCGACGGTCTCCGCCTACATTGCCGTGCCGCTCTTCGTGGATGGAACGCAGCCGGTCTTGGGCACCTTCGCGGGGGGGTACGGCTTGGTGCGGGTGGTGGCGTTCCTCGTGGGGGCGTGCGGCGCCTTGCTGGTGTTGCTGTCGGCCAACTCGTTGCGCCAGGGGCATCGTCGCTTCGTCCTGGTCGGGGGGATCCTGTCCCTCGGCCTTCCATTCGTGATGCTGACGGTCGACTTCATCATGTTCAATTTGTGCACCCTCTGGTACCTGCCGGCGCTCACGGCGATCCCGGCCGCGGTGGTGCTCTTCGAGACGCTGCCTCACTCGCCCCCGGCCCCGCCGCGAGAAGAGTGGTGAAGGCCCGCGGGGGATCGTTCCGCTCCCGCGCGCAGAGACAAATCCTGCACATCAGGGAACCGTTCGGTCCGATAGGATGTCTCGACCGTCCGAACCCGTCACATCCGGCATCAATGGGTGGTCAGCTTGCTGACCAGCCGCTGACTGAGCCGGATGGACGCCCCCCCGAACCCCTCTCGCTCGGGTCCCCATGTTGCCCATCTCGGCTCTCCTGTCCGTCGCCATCGCTGCTCCCCAGTTCATCGCCGACGAGGCTTCGGACGCCGTCGTGGCGGATCGAGCGTGGGCGGCGGCCGTGGCGTGCACCGGCTGGGATCCCTCCGAGGGCGACGAAGGCCGCGAGGTGGAGCTCACCCGCTCGGTGATTCCCGGCGGCTGGCTGGGCCGTGCCCATGTCGACGACGACGAACGCTTGGTGCGCATCGACGTGTCGGCCCCCACCGCTCGGATCGGGGAAGTGATCGTGCACGAGGTGGCCCACGCCTGGGTCAGCGAAGGCGATCAGGCCCTGGTGGAGGGGTCTGCGGAGCTCTTGGCGGACTGCATCGTGTCCCACGATCTCGGTCTGGCGCCCCTGCAGTTCGACGACGGACGGGATCTGGTGGCGATGTCCGACCTTCGGGCCTGGGCGATCGCAGCGGAGGGCGAGCCCCTCGCCATGGACGGGGCTCGCACCGATGCCTACCTGGGGGCCGCGCGACTCCTGCGCACCGCCACCAGCGTGATCGGAACCGACGTGCTGTGGGGGCGCGACCCCGTGACGTGGAGCTCCGTGGAGGCCGCGCTGGAGGCCGCTGGGGCGCCCGCGGCGTCGGTCTTGGAGGTGGTGCGCGCGGACCCTGCGACACAGCGTATGGCCCTGGCCGACGCCGACCGCGACGGCCTCACCGACCTGCACGAGGCCCTGCTGGGCACCGATCCCACCCGCTTCGACTCCGACGGCGACGGTTGGTGGGATGGCGCCCTCGAGCGCCCGGTCGATGCTCTCGCGGTGCCCCTCGACGGCACCCCGACCTGCACGGCGGCGGCTCCGGGGGCCGAAGCGCTCCCCGGCGGCAACCTCCGCGGGCTCGATGTGCCGGAACTGGCCCTGACGTCCCTGGCCAGCGGGGTCTCGCTGTTGGCCCTGGATGGCTCCAGCATGGGCACGAGCGGCGGCCTGTGGGCCCAGGTCACGGGCAGCGCGCCTGTCGCTGGTTGCGCGACCACGCCGCGGCGGATGGTCGCGGCCACCACCCCGGAGGCCGTGGTCCATACCGAGGCCGTGGCCCAACGGCTCGATGCGGCGCTCGATGCCGTGGAGGGCCGGTTTGGGCCGAGCCCCACCCGCACAGCGGTGCTCCTCGGTGGCGACCTCACCGGCTTCGATGGCCATGTGGTGCGCCTCGCCCAGCATGAGCTCGATGAGGCGGTCGCCGAGGGGACCCTCGACGAGCTCGTGCGCACGGCTGCGGCGCTGCCGGTCGTGTGGCGGAGCGGCGATAGCTCCTGGCGCGATGCGGTGGCCCTCGGCCGGTCCTTCGCCTCGCTCTGAGCGGGGCGCGGCCTCAGCTCACGGCAGGACGTCTTTGCGGGCGGTGCTGCCGGCGGGCTGGTGGGCCAACAGGAACGGCGTGTCGGTGAGGTCTTCGAGCAGCACGACGTGGACCAGGGTGCCCGCGGTGAGATTGAAGTCTTCGAAGAGCACGTCGACGGTGCCGTCGCGGTCGGTGTCGAGGCCCATGGACATGGTGCCGACGGGGTAGCTCTCCACCACTGAGTCTCCGTACGTGAAGTCGGAGACGTAGGAGGTGCCGCTGCCGGTCTCCACGAAGTGCAGGGGCTCGAGCGTGGTGGCGAAGTGGGACCACCGGACCCGGACCTCGGACGGATCGATCCCGCGGTCGTCGTCGACGAAGGTGGCGAGCTCGGGGGCCTCGCTCGGGCCGTGCACGACGTAGGAGTGCAGCGTGTCGACGAAGAGCTCGTGGTCCTCGGTGAGGAATGCATCGGTCAGGGGCGCGCCGGCGGGGCGGAACTGGAAGGTGTAGGTGTCGGGAATCCGCGACGCCCATGGGGTGCCATCCGTCGGCGCCAAGCCGGGCAGGATGGGCGGTAGGTTGCTGTTGACGACCATGTCGATGGGCCCGAGGCCTCGGCAGGCGTGCAGCACCCGGTGGTAGGACGACGTGGGGTCGCGCCCGGTGTCGGTCGTGTCGGTGTCGGTGTCGATGTCGGTGTCGGCATCGGCATCGGTGTCGGTGTCGGTGTCGGTGTCGGTGTCCGCATCGGTGTCGGCATCGGCATCGGCGTCGGCATCGGCATCGGTGTCCGCCGGGCCCGTGTCGCCGGTGCTGTCCTTCGGCGTGGGGTCGTCGCCGGCACAGGCCACGAGCAACCAGGCGATCGAGACACAGGACCAGACGCGCATCGCTCCTCCAGACCGGCCTCATCGGATCGACCGGCTCTTGGCATCCTGTAGTCCCGCGTCCGGGAGCCGTCACCCGTGGCCGACGATCCACGCGCGCCGGGCCCGCCACGAGGTCAGGCCCGAGGGCCGAGACGGGTAGCGTCGATGGTGGGCCTCCAGCAGCGGACCTCGTGCCAAGGCCGGTCCCAGGGCTCGCGCCACGGCGGGGAGGCGCAGCAGGCCTCGGGCTGCCCTCGCCACCGCTGCGGGGGGCGGACGTGTCGGTCGTTGGAGCAGGGCATCCTCCGCCAACGCGGGGGAGAGCACCCCACGCTCGATCATGCTGGGCAACCAGCTGGGGTCGAGGGCGGTGGTCGCCCGCCGGAGCAGATCCGCGCTGGCGAGCAAGGCACCGTGGGTGCGCTGCCAGTCCACATTGAAGGTCCAGGGGTCTCCTCCGTCGGCCAGCGTTCGGGCCAGCAGATCGGCGGCGAGGAGCTGCTGGGCGATGCCGGAGCCATGGGGGGCCCAGACCATGTTGGCGGCGTCGCCGATGGCCACGGCCCGTCCCCATCCGACGACGTCGAGGGGGCGAGCCAGGGGGATGGCTCGGGAGCCCCCGAATCGCCTCGGACCGATCCATGGGTTTTCCTGGAGCACCATGCGCAACAGCTGCACGCCGGACGGGTGGCCGAGGGCAGGGATGCTGCCGGTGAGCACGCTGACGGTGTCGCCGTGGACCCGCATGTTGATGATGCTGTAGCCCCCCGCGATGCCCGTGAAGCAGACGATCTCACCCTCTCCGATGTGGTGCCGCTCCAGGAAGGCATCGGCACCGGCGCGGTCGGCGAGGTCGAAGACCCCCTGGGCGGCGACGCAGAGGTCTTCGCGACGGGGCCCACGCTGCCGCAGCAGACCAACGCCAGACAGCCCGGTGGCGTCGACGACCACCCCGGCGCGCAGTGGCTCCGAGGCCCCGACCAGATGCACGTCGTGGCCATCGACGCCGCACACCCTGGTGTCGCCTCGCAGCTCGGCCCGGTGGGCGCTGGCGAGGTCGAGCAGCCTGCGGGTGAGGGCCCGCATGTCGACCTCGAGGACGCCGGTGGTGCGCATCCGGGGACCGTTCCATCCGGCCACCAGGTGGAAGGGCGTGCCCCCGCCGAGCCGCTCGGGGGGCTGAGGGCGGGCCAACCCCACCGCGTCGAAGGCCCACGCAGGCACGCCGTTGACCCAGCCTGCACCGGTGTCGTCGAGGGAGTGAGCGTCGATGCCCGTGACCCGAAGGCCTCGCTGAGCGCAGGCAGCGGCCACGGCGGCTCCGGCGGTGCCGAGCCCGAGAACCACGACGTGAGGACCACTCATCGCTGGCTCCGGGGAACGTCGGCGTCGACGTAGATGGGCAGGTCGTGCTGCACGTGGTCGAACACGATCTCGGTGCGCATCCGGCCGATGGCCCCGAGGGCGGGCAGCTGGTCCATCACCAGGTCACGGAGGTGTGCGGTGTCCCGCACGCACACGTGGAGCAGGATGTCGTCGTCGCCACCGACGTAGAACGCCGATCGCACCTCGGCGAGGCCCGTGACCTGGCTCCACATGGCCCGGACGGCTTCCCGCTCGTGGTGCTCCAGCCGCAAGGCAATGATGGCCTGCAGGCCGATGCCCACGGCCTCTGGGTCGATGTCCGGCGAGGTGCCGCGGAGCACGCCGCGCTCGCGAAGGCGCTTGAGGCGTTGGTGGGTGGACGACGGGGCGAGGCCGATGGCGGCGGCGAGTTCCTTGTTGGAACGTCGGGCATCTTGCTGGAGGGCCCGTACGAGGGCGACGTCGGCGGGGTCGAGGGAGACCCCGGGGTCTGCGGACACGGGAACTCCCGGATGCGGTTGTGGGCGATGGCGGCGCGCTCCTCGCGAAGCGCGCTGTGGGACCCGAGCAGGCTTCGGAGGAAGGGCCCACGGACCGACGTGGATTCGGGTGAGGGCCCGTGAAACAGAGGGCTAACCGATGTTGCTTCGTTGGACTACCGCCGATGCCGAACGTACGTAGGTGGTGTTGGCGAAGGAGCGAACGATGGCAAGCGGAGTGCAGGCGCTGGAGTCAGCGGTCGGCTCGTCGGGACGAGACCCGAGAATGGAGGCGTCGGACACGCAGGTGCTGGAGCTCTGTGCTCGGCTCGCGGTGCTGCTCTCCAAGTCTGGGGCCCCCTCTCATCGACTGGAGCGAGCCATCGACGTCGTCCTGATGGCGTCCGGCCGCTCTGGGGCCGTGGTGGCGTCGCCGACGGCGGTGTGGTTGCAGGTGGAGGCCCACGCCCGCGTGCTTCGGGTGGACCCTGGGGACGTGGAGCTGGCGGTGCTCACACGGCTGTTGCGCCTCGTCGATCGCATCGACGAGGGCCTCTCCATTCCCGATGGGCTCGCCGCGCTGCGGCGCCTCGAGCGGGCCGGGCAGCCCTGGCCCCTGGCCGCTGAGCGTGGGGCCTTCGTGCTCACGTCGGTGGCGGCGGCCGTGTTGCTCGGTGGGGGCGTGGCGGACCTCTTCGCGTCCGCCGTGGCGGGAGGCGTGGCCCTGCTGCTCCTCGCTCGCCTGGGGCGCGGGTCGTCTTGGCACCCACTGCGGGACTTGCTCCTGGCGGGGGTGCTGGGTGTGCTCGGCGCCGCCGCCGCCGCGTTCGGGGCTTCGCCCATGGTCGTCGCGCTCGCGGGGGCCATCCTGGTGGTGCCGGGCCTCTCGCTCACCACGGGAATCGCAGAGGCGGCGGCGGGGCACTGGTCGTCGGGCTCTGCGCGGTTGCTGGGTGCGGCGGTCTCCTTGGTGCAGCTGGCCGCTGGGGTCTCCCTCGGCTGGTGGCTGGTCGGAGACCTCTCCCCCCTCTGGGGCAGCCGTGACCTGCCGGGGCTCGTGGTGGAGCTGGCGCCCCTGTTCGCCCCGGCGCTCTTCGCGGTGCTGCTGCGAGCGCGCCCCCAGGACCTTCCGGTGATCTGGCTCACGGCGGTGCTGGGCTGGTCGGTGGCCGAGGGGATGGAGGGGCTGGCGGGGACCTTCGCGGCCGCCACGACCATCGGCGCTGCGGCCCGTCTGTTGGGGCGCCTGTCGCGGGTGCCGGACCTGGTGCTGGTGCTGCCGGGTGTGCTGTTGCTCGTGCCGGGCACCGTGGGGGTCCACGGCGTGGACCAGCTGCTCGCCCTCGACGTCGACGGGGGCATGACCACAGCCATGGGGGCACTCCAGGTGGCTGGCGCCCTGGCGGGGGGCCTGTTTGCCGGTCAGGCGCTGGCCATGCGCATGGACCGCGCCATTCGCACGTCGACGGCGGCCCGACAGACCGGCGCGGCGTGGACGTGAGTGGGACGCCCAAGCAGGCCTGCGGCGGCCGTGGTGCGGCCTCCATGGGCCCTGTGTTTCAGGGGACGTTTGTGTGGGGACGCGGGTCGCGGTAGAAACCAGGTGTGGCCGAGTTCGAAATCCATCGTTGTCTCGGTCGTGGTGGCTTCGGTGAGGTCTACCGCGGCGTCATGTCCCGAGGCGGGGGCATCGCGATGGACGTGGCGATCAAGGTGCTGCGTCCCGACCTCGATCCGTCGAGTCAGGGGGTGCAGCGGCTCCGCGATGAAGGGCGACTCCTCGGCCGGCTGACCCACCCCACCATCCTGCGGGTGTACGACCTCGTGGTGATCGAGGGCCGTGCGGCGCTGATCAGCGAATACGTCGACGGCGACGATCTCGCCCACGTCATCAAGACGGACCTGCGCCCGCCCCCGCGTGCCGCCTTCGAGATCGTGGCGCAGGTGGCGGCGGCGCTGGACGCAGCCTGGAGCTGGCCGTCGGTCATGGACGACCAGCCCCTGCACCTGGTGCACCGCGACATCAAGCCGGACAACATTCGGCTCGACCCCCACGGCGTCGTGAAGCTGTTGGACTTCGGGATCGCGCAGGCGGCGGCGGTCGAGCGGGAGGCCGAGACCAGCGTCAACATCATCATGGGGTCCGCCCAGTACCTGGCGCCCGAGCGCATGGTGCAGCAGGAGGTCGGCCCCGAATCCGACGTGTTCGCTCTCGGGTGCACGCTGTACGAGTCCCTCACGGGCGAGGCGTTGTTCTACCGCAAGTCGATGCGGCAGATGTACCTGCTGATGATCGAGGAGTCGCGCTACTGGCCGTTCATCGACGAGCGGCTCGCCAAGCTCGACGGCGTCCTCGACCACGAACGAGCGCGGTCGCTGTTGCGGGCGATGATCGCCTACAAAAAGCAGGAACGGCCAACGTCGGGCGACGCGGCGGCTCGCTGCGACACCATCTCTGAGTCGTTGTCGGGCCCCACCCTGCGGCGCTGGGCTCGAAACCACACCTGGCGCACGTCGGACGAGCAGGAGGCCGGGCCCCTCGAAGGGCGCACGTTCACCTCCGTCCTCAGCCTGCCCGCGCCCGAGGCGCGCACGCTGGCGCTGCGGGAGGACGACTGGAAGCTGCCCGATCCGGCCGACAGCCTCACCGATCCCGGCACGCGAGAGCCGGCGCTCGGGGAGCTCTCGGCGGAGGTATCGGGCCGCATCGCCTCCCCGGCCGCGGACTACCCGACCCCCTGGTCGGGTGCTGAGCTGGTCGCGATGGATGCATCCGACGAAGACGACGTGGACGCCCCGACGGTGCAGGTGCGTCTCGATGCGCCGAAGCCCCCCGTGGCAGTGCCACGGGCCATCCCGGGCCAAGGTGCCCTGGTCTCTGGGGCGCCCGACGCGGTGGCCGAGCGCGCCCTTAGGCCGCCGCCCGTCCCCGCCGAAGACGAACCCACGGTGGAGCCCGCTGTCGGCCCCGAGTCCGCCCCGACGGCCGGCCACGAGGTCGACGAGCCGACTGTCGAGGGCATCACGGGGCCAGATCCCTTGGCCGATGCCGAGCCTGGGCCCGACGACGAGGCCAGCACGGGGCCGACGGATTCGAGAGCCGCCGCCGATGCCGCCGCCGCCGCCGCCGAGCTGCCGATCGAGACGACCACCGATGGCAACCCCGCGGTGTCCGACCGCCTCCGGTCCACCGCGGACTCGACCGATCCCGAGTCGATGGCCACCGACGTCGTGAGCCGCGCCGAAGTGGACGCGCTGCGCGCCCAAGAGGCCGCGGATGCCGTCGGGGAACCGGTCATCGACGAGGAGGAGGACGAGTACGAGCCTCAGCCCGGCGACATCGACCTGTCCTCGGCCTACGGCGGCAAGTCGAGCGGCGACGTGAAGCTCCGTGTGGCGCCTCCGGGGAAGGGCGCACCCACCGCACCGAGCGCGCCGGGTCGAAAGCGACGCCCGGACACGCGCAACCGCGTGCCCGTCATGCTGTTCAGCGGGGCGATGGGGGTGCTCGTGGGCGCCGCCGTCATCTCCGGCGTGGCCTTCCTGGTCTGGCTCGTCGTCGGCTGACCAGGCCGATGCAGGCCATCCACAGCCAGCCCGTCATGCTGCCTCCGCCCTGGGCGCATCCGCATCCGCCGCGCCCCCAGCGGTCCTCGACCCCCAACCAGCGGGCGTCGATGGCGGCGCTGCCGACGAAGTCGAGCTCGGCCTTGCAGGGTGGCGGAGGGCTGTTGGGCGTGTCCAGAAAGGCCAAGAGCAGCTGCTGTCCGCAGGCGGTGTCGGTGGCAGCCCCGAATGCCCCGGGCACGTCGAGCTGGTGGTGCTCCTCCCACGGATAACGGTCGCCCACGACCTCCTCCGAGAGGGGGGCGAGCTCGGGGTGAAGCAGGAGCACCGGGCGCCGATGCACGGGGTACAAGGGGCGCTCCGGGCCGAAGGGGAGCGGCCAGTCCTCGAGGCCGAGGCCGAGGGCACTGGAGCGCCCTGTCGACGCCAAGGAGTCGCTGTCGCTCGGGGCGTCGCTCTGCCAGAGCTCGCCATAGGCCACGTGCAGTGCGGTGACCGCGGAGCCCCCAGGATGGTCGTCCCAGTCGTCGACGGTCGACCGCAGGTGCAGCAGGGCATCGATGTCGTCGTGGTTGCAGCGCACGACCCGCTGCAGGATGGCGGGGAGCAGGCCTTGAAGCTCTGGCGGACCCGACGCCACGGAGGCGAGCACCCTGCGGGCGTCGGCGCTGCCGGTGAAGGCGTCGCACCCCGAGGGGTCTTCGAGGAACGCGTCGACCAGGTCGTCTGGGGGGTCGGACAGGCGGTCGACGCAGGCGTCGTCGGCGTCGCACACGGCCAAGATGCCCCGAGCGAGCCTGTCGATGTCGGCGTCGAGCGTAGAGACCGAGGCGTCGTCGGGCCAGGGGCCGTCCAGGATGACACCCTCTGGGCGGCCGGAGAGCACCAGGGCGCGCTGCAGGAGGAAGGCGCCGTACCCGCTGCCGACGAAGAACACTTGGGTCTCGGCGTTCTTGAGGCGCTCGCTCACCTCCATCAGATCGCCCCCCGACTGGGTGGTGTCGATGAAGGCCAGCTCCCCCAAGAGAGGCTCCAGGTGCGTGCCGCAGTCGCCGATCTCTTCTGCCTCGATGCGGCTCCCACCGGGGCTGTCGAGCGCTTCTTGGACCGGGCAAGCCAGACGGTTGGCGCCGATTCCGCGGTGGTCCACGGCGTACAGCTCCACGTCGTCGGGCAGGTCGCGGTCGACCCAGCGATCCAGCTCGGCGAGCGCAGAGCCGCCGAGGTTCGGTGCGGTGATCCAGAGGTGCCGGGTGGCCGGAGCTCTGGCTGGCAGGCGAGCGACGGTGACGTTCACGACGCCAGCGTCGCCCGGGTTGCCGTAGTCCTCCGGGACCGAGACCGTGGAGCACTCGGCTTCGTCGGCGGTGTCCATGCCGACGCAAGGACCCCAAGTGGCACCCTGGGCGAGGGCCAGGTGGAGGAGGAGCATGGAAAGAACGTAGCAGCCTCGTCGGCACGTGGTCTCGGACGCGTGGACCTCGGGGTGTTAGGCGGCGGACCGCGATGGCGGGGAGGTGGCATGGAGCCGGCGTTCTGGCACGAACGATGGGCCGCGGGGCAGACCGGCTTTCACCAGCAGCGGGTCCATCCGGCGCTGGAGGTCCACGAGGACGCATTCCTTGGTGGCGAGCCGACGCGCGTCCTGGTCCCGCTGTGCGGCAAGTCTTGGGATCTCGACTGGCTCGCCCGACGAGGGCACGAGGTGGTGGGCGTGGAGCTGTCAGAGCGGGCCGTTGCCCAGTTCCACGACGAGCACGACCGTACCCCGACCGTGTCGCAGGAGGGGCCCTTCACGGCATGGCGGAGCGAGAACCTCACGGTCCTGGTCGGGGACCTGTTCGACCTGCCCGAGCGGGTGAGCGACCGGCCCTTCGACCGGGTGTGGGACCGCGCCAGCATGGTGGCACTGCCTCCGGCCCTGCGGAGCCGCTACACGGACGTGGTCCGCCGGGTTGCGGAGGGGGGACGCCTGCTGCTGAGCACCTTCCGCTATGACCCATCGGTGATGTCGGGTCCGCCGTTCTCCATCGATCCGTCGGAGGTGCAGGGGGCGTACCCGACGGCGCAGCTCGTCGAGACGGACGACACGGTGCCGCCTCCGTTCGCGGCCCGGGGCCACCGGCGGTTCGAGCAACGGCTGTGGATGGTCGAGCTGTGATCGTCTGGCTGCTCGCCATCGCCTGGGGCCAGGAAGAGTCGTGCAGCGGCGTCTTGCCGGTGGAGGAACTCCATGTGGCCCTCGACGCCACCGAGGAGGCCCTCGGCGACCTTCAGGTCGACCGAGCCGATCGCATCCTCGACGACATCGTCGGCGTCATGCGGTGCATCGGCAGCCCCCTTGCCCCCGACGATCTGGGTCGGCTGGCGCAGCAAGTCGCCTTGGTCGCCTTCTACGATGCGGACCAGGCCGAGCTGCGCTCGTGGACCTGGCTGGAGCGGGACACCGTGGGCGGGGCATGGCCCGACGACCTCTTCTCCGTGCCCGCGACCTTCCACCCCATGCGTGCGGCCTTGTCGGAGCCACCCCTCGTCGTCGCTGACGGGGGCTGGCTGCCCCCGAAGCGTGGGGCGGTGCTGGTCGACGGGCGTCCCAGCGCGAGTCCCGAGGCCCGGTCCGAGGTGCCGCACCTGCTCCAGATGCTCGACAAGAAGGGTCGTGTGGTGTGGTCGGGGTGGATGGTGGGGGCCGACGCCCCAGAGCGTTGGCTCGATGAGGCCGGGGGCCCCGTGGATGTGCCACGGTGGGTGGATGTTCCGCCCGAGCCTGCCCCCTGGGACGATGGCGTGGCAGCGGTCGATCCCCCGGTGGACCCGGATGCGCCCGAGACCTCTCCCGGCGACGAGACATCCCCTCCCGGCGACGAGACATCCCCTCCCGACGACGCCGAGGAGCCGCCCGTCGATCCGGACCTGCCCGACGGCGGTCGCAAGGCCCGCAAGCCGCGCCGCACCACGGACTTCATGGAGATCTTCCCGGACTGTCCGTGGCGCCAAGGTCCGAACAAGGTGTCGGTCGAGGGAACCACGGTGCAGATCAACCGCTTCTCGTACCCTGCGCGGTCCGACGACGACGTGGCTGCGCTGCAGCAGATCTACCGGCAGTGCGGCGAGTACCGGGCCGCCCGTCGCCTCGCGCGCTGGGACGAGGCCCGGGGCAAGCTGTTCGCCGGCGGTGCCGCCCAGACGGCCCGGGACGCGATGATCCGGGCGCTGGTGGAGGACGAGCCGCGTCGGAGCAAGTAGCTCAGGGCGTGTCGACGACGGGTCGCGTGGCGCTGCGGAACATCATGGTCATGCAGAAGACGCTGCCGCCGCTCTTGAGGAACTCGCTGGTGTCGAGCTCGATCACCTCGATGCCCAAAGCCTCGACGTTGCGGCGGGTCTGCACGTTGCCGTGGTGCACGACGAAGTGCTTTCCGTCGGGGCAGTTGCCGTTGGCTGCGAAGCCGTGGACGGCCTCGTCATGGGGCACGGGGATGAGCTCGGGGAAGCAGCGGCGAAGGAAGTCGAGGCCGTCGGGGGTGAAGGCTTCCTCGACCACGAGGGCCGCGTCCTCGGTGAGCGGAGAGAGGCAGGTGTCGAGGTGGTAGAAGTGGGGGTCGATCAGGCGCAGCGGCACCACGGGGACGTCGATGCTGTCGGCGAGTTGTTGAAGCGCGGTCCGCTTCGTGCGGAAGCCGTAGCCACCGTAGATGAGGCGCCGCTGTGGATGCCAGCGGCAGTCCCCGCAGGCCTCGAAGTAGCCTGCGTCGTCGGTGAGGTGGATCACGTCGGCCCCACGCTCGTCGTAGAAGGCCTGGACGAAGGGGACCTCGGGACGGCGGTGTTCGCTGCGCATGCGCGACATCACGACGACCCAGCTGCCGTCGAGACGCTGCACGGGGAAGGACTGGTTCGCGGTGAACACCAAGTCTGGCAGCCCGGGCTGGCCGGGGATCACGTTCACTTCGAAGCCGAGGTTCTGGTAGGCATCGTGCAGGGCCTTCCACTGCCGCTGGGCCAGCGGGCGATCGACGTTGCCGACGTTTCCCTCCATGTGGGGATTGATCACGTAGGTGACATCGAAGTGCGTGGGGTCTGCCATGAGCACCCCGGTGTCCGGAGGCCGGGTCGACAGGCTGCGGGGGTCGGGGAGATGCTGCGGGTCGACGAGCACGCGGGCTCCTTGGGGTAGGGAGTCGGGACTCCGCTGGGTTCGCTGGGTGCTGGAGGCGGCCCTCCAGGCTGGATCTCAGGTCTCGGTGGCGGGGCCCGCACGGACTTCGTGCACGAGGACGGGCACGGTGCGGCCCTTCAGCTGATGGTCCCCGCGGGGCGACAGGAGCACGTGGGGGTCGTCGGAGACGAAGGTCACGGTCTGCGGCCCTGCGAGGATCTCCCCCTGCTTGGCGAGGGATTGGAGTCGGTCGGCGATGTTGACGGCATCGCCGATGGCGGTGAACTCCATGCGGCGCTCGCTGCCCACGTTGCCTAGCACGACGTCGCCGGTGTTGATGCCGATGCCGACGGCGATGGGGGTGTCGTCGTCGTCTTCGATGGCCCCGAGGCGCTCTTGGATGCTCAGCGCGGCTTGCACGGCCTGTCGCGCGCCGATCTCTGGGGTCGTGTTGTGGCCAAACAAAGCCATCACCTTGTCGCCCACGAACTTGTCGACGAAGCCTCCGGCGTCGGCCACGGCCTCGATCATCATCCGGAAGTAGCGGTTGAGGAGGGTGTGGAGCGTGTCGGGGTCGACCCGTTCGGCGATGCCCGTGAAACCGCGGATGTCGGCGAATAACACGGAGATGCAGCGTCGCTCTCCGGTGAGCTCCAGCTGGCCGCGGGCGAGGAGGCGGTGCACGACGTCGCGGGAGACGTAGCGGCTGAAGCTGTCGAGTAGCAGCTCCCGCTCGGTGACGTCGTCGAAGACGATGACGGTGCCCTCCGACTCGCCGTCGTCCCCCATGATGCGGCGGGCGGACACGAAGAGCCAGCGCTTGCGCCCGTCGGGCGTGCCGACTTGGAGCTTGGTCAGCGGGAGCTCCCCGCGGCTGCGGACGGTGGCCACGATGGTCTCGAGATCGACGCCGGTGATGCCCGCCACGGCATCCAGCAGGGGGCGACCCAGCACCGACTCGGTGGGCATGCCGAGGATCAGCTCGGCTTGAGGGCTGTACAGCACGACCTCGAGGTCCGGCGAGACGCCGATGATGCCGCTCGCCAAGCTCTCGAGGATCTTCCGGTTCAGCGTGCGCTCGCTCGCCAGGGCCCGCGTCGTGGCAGCGACCTCGTGGGAGAGCGCGTCGCGATGGGCCATCAACTCCTCGTTCATGCGACGTACCGCTTGGCTCTTGGCCTCCAGCTTGCGGCTGGAGGCCTCGATGAAGGCGTTGGAGGCAGTGAGCGCGAAGTCCGCGAGCAGCTCGTCGAGGTGGGCGTACTCGTCGTAGGAGAAGCGGTCATGACCCACGACCTTGCGAACCACGGGGCCGATCAGCAGAGCGGCACGCAGCATGTCGGACGAGCTGAAGCCCTGGGCGAGGCGCCGCCGGGAGATGTCGTGGAGGAGCCCCCGGGATGCGGCGTCGGGGTCTTCCGCCAGGTTTTGGGTCAGCAGGGTCAGCAGATCGTCGAGGGATCGACGGAGTTCTGAGTGGTCGACCCTGGTGTATGCGGGAACAGATTCACGCAGTGCCATCACCGCCGCGTCGAGCAGTTGGGGTCGCTGCGCCTGCATGGCGGCGAGGAGTGTCACCGGCCCTCCATTGGCGCCTCCATAGCCTATCGAAGGCACGGCTCGACGGTGGGAAGACCATGTGTCGGAGCGTATCGAGGATGGGCCTCGCGGACAGCGCACGGTACGTGCCGAAAAACCAAGGGACGACCTCGGGTGCGGGGTCGATGTGCAAGACGAGGCAACCAACACCCTAGGCACCGTGTCCCTCGGCTGTGCCATCGGGCTGATCGTGCTGTCCTCGATGAACATGTGCCTGGGCGCCATCCCGCTGCTGGGCCTGCGGTCGCTCTTCGTGTACCCGCTGTTGATGATGATCGCGGGGATCGGCGTGGTGACCGGCGTGATGGGCTACCGCCACGCGGCGCGGTCCGACAGCGAGGTGGGGAAGGCCCCCGAGCATCCTCGGTGCGGTGATCTGCGGGATGTGGCTGGTGTTCCAGATGGTCGTGTTCGGCATGGCCGTGTTCATCGGGGTCGCCATCGTGGCCGTCGAGCTGCTGAACTGACCCTCGCCAGTGCCGCTCCCGCGCTCGCCCCCTAGGGCAGGAAGCCCCCCGGTCCCGCGACGGACTCGAAGTAGGCGTCGAAGGCATCGACGCGCTCGGTGATCAGGGGCTCCAGCTCTTGAAACAGCTCGTGGTCGGGATGCGCGCCGAGGAGGTCGAGCTTCTCTGCGGGGTCCGACTTGCTGTCGTACAACGACCAGCTGACGTCGCGGTGCCGGTACAGGAGCTTGTGGCCGTCTTTCATGGCGCTGACCTGGACCCCCTGGCGTGCCACCGTGGAAGCGAACCGGATTCGACCGGGAGGTGCGGTGCCGAGGGCGTGGCCCGCAAGGTCGTCGTCGAGGGGGAGCTCGAGGATGGACAGCACCGTCGGGACGAGGTCGACGGCATGGGTGGGGCTCTCGTACGCGAAGGGCTTCAGGTTCTTGGCCCAGAAGAACAGGATGGCGTTGTTCTCTTCGCCGTAGAGGTGGTGGGCGTGGGTCTGCACGCCGTGCTCGAAGAAGGCTTCCCCATGGTCGGTCCACACCACCACGAGCGTGTCGTCGAGCAAGCCTTCCTGGTCGAGCTCGGTGAGGGCCGCTTCCAGCTGGGCGTCGAGCCAGCGGAGCTCCCCCTGGTAGCGGAGGCGCATGTGCTGCAGGACCGTGTTGGCGTCTTCCTCGGAGAGCTCCTCGAGCTGGTTGATCGCCACGTAGTGGGCGGCCTGCACGTCGAGGTCGATGCCTTCGGGCAGGGGGGGGAGCTCGTCGACGCCGAGACGGTACTCCTCGGGGGGGTTGTAGGGCGCGTGGGGCTCGAGGAAGTGCACGTGCACGAACCAGTTGTCGCCCCCGGTCTGCTCCATGGCCGCCACGCGGTTGTTCACCGCGCTTCGGACCAGGTTGTACGCGCCCGGGTCGGTGACGGGGTTGACGATCGTGTAGCCCTGGGCGTTGTTCCAGCGAGGACCCAGCCAGCCGTTCTTGGACTGCAGCACCGAGCCGTAGTCGTGGTCGTCCGACAAGACGCGGGCCAAGGTCCGGATGCCGTCGGGGAGAGGCTCTCGGGTGCCGACCAGGTTGGGGACGTGGCCGACGTCGATCTCGTAGCGGCCGGCCAGGGTGCAGCTGGTGGAGTGCCAGGTCCAGTTGGAGCATTGGACATGGTCGTCGAGATGGACCGACTCGCTCGCGAGGGTGCCCAGGTAGGGGGTGAGGCCCATGTCCCCGTAGGTGTCGAAGTGGTCCTTGCGGAAGGTGTCCATCGACAACATCAGGACGTTGCGCGGCGCTGGCCCGTCGAACTGCAGTGGGTCTTCGGGATCAGGCTTCTCGACCGCGGTGTCGACGGGTGCGTCATGGCCGTTGGTGCACGCGAGAAGCAAGAGCGAGAGCAGCATCGGAGCCTCCGCGTTCCCGGGTGGGAACACCTGGTGTGCCTAACCGTCATGCCTGCTGGGGGGCGGCACCGTCGATGCCATTGTCCGGTGGGTGCGCGCAAGGGAAGCCGAGGCTCGGGTGTTACTCAGAACGTGAGGTCGAAGAAACAATGGCGTGGCTCGGGGCTTGGTTGGTGGTGGCGATGGCGGCCGGTGGGGGTGGGGACGTCGGGGTCTCCGAGCTCCGCGCGGCGCTGCAGACCTACGATGGCTCCGCGGTGCACAAGGCGCCCACGCTGTCCGACGCTCAGCTTCAGGCTCTGGTCGACGGTGCGTGCGTGCGGGTGTTGAAGCCCAACGACGACCCGAATGGGCCCTCGGCCGCGACGGGCATGGTGCTCTCGTCGGTCCCGAGAGGAGACTTGTGGGTCGCCGCCCAAGATCCTCACACGGTCGTCGACCCGGACCTGACCGAGTTCGTCGTGGAACAGGTCGGACCCGACGAGGCCGTCTGGTACGGCTACTGGGATCTGCCTCGCCCGGTGAAGGACCGGCAGTGGGTCGTGCGCTCGTACAACAACCACGCCCTCGCCGAGGCCACCGACAACGTGGCGTGGGAACACGTGTGGAAGTTGGTGCCCGACGGCCTGGACAAGGTGCGCCCGATGGTGGACTCGGGGCAGTCCAACGGGGTGGAGCTGGCGCAGGTCGACGGGGCGATCTTCACCCCGGTGAACAAGGGGAGCTGGTTCATGGTGGCCGTCGGCGATCGGACGCTCCTCGGCTACCAGGCCACCTCCGTGGTGGGGGGCGCCGTGCCCGACTGGCTGGTCGCACGGCTGGCCATGGCTCGGCTGGAGAGCGTGCTTCGAGGCGTCGAGGAGCGAGCGCAGACCTGGGTTGGCAAGCACTACACGCCGTCCCACGCCGGGGTGTACGGCGGCGATGGGCAGCACATCCCGCGCTAGCCGCTAGCTCGGCGCCCCCGCGGACCAGCCCGCGACGATGAGCGACAGGTAGATCCACACCTTCAGCAGCCGGACCAGGCTGCCTGCGAACACCGGCCCTAGGGGCATGCGCGCGGCCCCCGCGGACCACGTGGCGACGGCGTAGGGAAACGGGGTGAGGGCGGCCACGGCCACTGCCCAGACGCCATAGCGCTCGAACAGGATGTCGATTCGGTAGCGAATGCATTGCCGCTGCACGAACGCGGTGTGGGCGAAGCGGCCCCCCAGGAACCATCCGAACACCCCGGCCAGGACGGAGCCGCTGCCGGCAGCGGCCCAGATCCACCAGAAGCCCAGTCCGCCGCTCCAGCCGAGGAACAACACGGGCTCGTGGGTGAGGGGAAGCGTGTCGATCAACACCACCGAGAGGAACACGCCCGTGAGCCCCAAGTGGTCGACGAACAGCGCGCCCAAGGCCTCCAGCGGGTTGCGGAACGCCACCCCCGCGAGGGTGACTCCGAGCAACAAGGTGAACAGACCAATCGTACCGCGCCACCACAAGGTCCTGGGGTCAAGGCGTTCGATGGGCATCGGGTCCATGTTGGCTGGGCCTCCGGGGCAACGATACGGTACGACCCATAGCCCGGGCAGGGTCCGGGGTAGCGGAGGATGCGGTGGCACGATGGACCCCCCTGATGATTGGAGCACTGGCGATCGCCATGCCGGCGTGGGCGCAGGACTCCAATGCGGAGCCCGCGTCAACCCCTGAGGAAGCGCCGTCGGAGGAGGCTGCGCCCGAGGACACCCCCGCTGCCGAGGAGGCCGAAGAGGCCGAAGAGGCCGAGGCAAAGGCGGCCCCGGCCAAGCCGATGTTGGCCGCGCCGCCCAAGCCGATGTCGAGCACGTCGATGCTGCCGCCGCCGGCTCCGGAAGACGAGCTGCCCATCCCGACCCTCACCATCGATCGCATCCCGCCGTCGACGTCGTACGAGTTCGCCGTGCAGGTGAGCTACGGCCAGGTGTCCTACCACCGCGACACGGTGCCGCCGTGGGTTGGCTTCGGGCTGCGCGCGGGTGGAGGCAAGAACTTCGGGCTGCACCGCATCGGCGGCGCGGCGGTGTTCGCTAGCGAGGGAGACCTCGGCATCCACACCCTTCTCGTCCTCGAGCCCGCGGTCACCTACGACCTGGTCACCCCAGGGGGCCTGCTCTTGGGCGCCAGCGTGGGGCCGTCGTTCATGTACTGGGCAGATGCATCCACCATCACGGTGGAGAGCGACTTCGGTGTGGGGCCGGCGGCGTCGGCCCGGCTCGGTTGGTCCCAGACGTGGAGCCGCATCGGCCGCCGCCTGTTCGCCTTCGCCGAGCCCAAGGTGCGCCAAGCAAACGGCAACACCGATGTCATCCTGGCCGTAGCGATCGGCTCTGGGATCGGGCGTTAGCACATGGATCCTGTCGCCCAGCAGTTCGTGGCCCAGCTCGATGCGGCCACCGAAGAGCTTCCGAGGTCCGTCCAGGCAGGGCTCGCGATGTGCGGCGACGATGTCGTGCCGGCTCTCGTGGAGCGCGTCGCAGACGCCGCGCGCCCGGTGCCGACCCGCGCTTTCTCCGCCCATGTGTTGGCGGGCATGAAGGCCGCTGAGGGATGGCCCGCGATGGCTTCCGTGGTGGCCGCGGGCGACGTGGTGATGCTCCCGCTGCTGGGGCGCCTCCTCGTGGGCGGCGGGGCAGCGGCGGCCGAGGCGTCCATGAGGCACGCAGAAGACGCATCCCTGCCGGCGGAGGTCCGCCTGGTGCTGGCGGGGCTGGCTGTTCGAGCCGGGGGCGTGGCCTGGGCGACGCCGCGGGCGAGTCGCGTGGCCATCGGGGCGTACGCGGAGGCGCCGGGCCCCAGCTTGTCGTTGATGCGCATGGTCCCGTCGGCCGAATACCGCGCGGTGCTGGAGCGAGACCCGGAGCTGCTGCGAGCGAACGCCGAGGCGGCCATGGAGATTCTCCTGGCGTCGGAGCCCGAGGGGCAGGGCAGGCTGGTGGCCGAGGCGCTGGCCAAGGGCCTCGACGGCTTCCTCAACGACGTGGTGCCCCAGGTCCAGGACCGGCTCCAGGCGGCGTCGGTCACGGCCAGCGCGGACCCCCGCGACGACCTCTGACATTCGCAGACAACTTCGTGGGCGTGTCGTCGACTACGAAGCTGTGTCGTCGGCTCGCGGCCTGTGCGGCGGCCATCCCAGCTGGGTGGCGTTATACCGGCCCCTCGAATTCCTTCGCCTCCCCGGGCTCGAGCCTTGAGGCACCCAATCCTGGTCCCGAATGGAGGTCCCTTTGACCCGCAGCGTACTCGCAGTTCTCATCGGCAGCATGGCCCTTTCCGGCTGTGCCGACCCCGAGCTCCAGAAGAAGGTGGACGCGCTCGAGCAGAAGGTGGCTGCGCTGGAAGCGCGTCCCGCCGTGGCCATGCCTCCGGGCGCCGCCAACCCCGAAGCCGAGAACAAGGCTGCCGAGCTGCTGAAGGCCGCCACCAAGGCTTCGGAAGAAGGCAACTACGACGTGGCCAAGGCCAAGCTCGCTGAGCTCAACAGCAAGTTCGGCAACACCCGCGCGGCCAAGGCTGCTGCCCGCCTGGACTCCGAGCTCTCCGTCATCGGAAAGGCCTCCGGCTCCATGGACGTCGACAAGTTCTTCCAGGGCGACCTGGCGAACCTCGAAGAAGGCACCACCCTGTTGGTGTTCTGGGAGGTCTGGTGCCCCCACTGCAAGCGCGAGGTGCCCAAGCTCGCCGAGACGTACAACAAGTTCAACGGCAAGGGCCTGAAGATGGTCGGCCTCACCAAGCTGACCCGCGACATCACCGAGAAGCAGGTCACCGACTTCCTCGCTGAGAACAAGGTCAACTACCCGATCGCCAAGGAGAAGGGCGACAACATGTCGAAGCACTTCGGCGTGCGCGGCATCCCCGCGGCCGCGGTCGTGAAGGACGGCAAGGTTGTCTGGCGGGGCCACCCCGCCCGCCTCAACGACGAGATGATCGAGGGGTGGCTCTGAAGCCCCCCGTGACCGCGCTTCGGGCGTAGTCACACCTGGGCGTGGGGAGGACGTGGTCCTCCTGAGTCCCGTCGAGAAGGCACGTCCTCTCCCCCTGTTCCCTGTCGCGACGTGCGCGGCTCGGTCCAGGGGAGGGGACGTGCCTTCTTGCGTTCTGCGGCGAGGGTCGGATTAGGCTCTCCGCCATGCACGTCGGCTTCCTCGCGCTGCTCGTCCTCGGCACCTTCGGGGTGGGGCTTGGCCTCTTTGCGGCGGTGCGCCGGCACCGTGTGGCTGCGTGGGTGTCCGCGGGGGTAGGGCTCCTGACGAGCTTGCTCGGGGTCGTGCTGCACGGCGTCGGTTTGGTGGTGGCGTTCCAAGCTGTGGCGGATGTGCCCGCTGAGCTCAAGCAGCGCGCCTTGGCGGAAGGCATCGACCAGGCCACCTGGGCCCTTCCGTTGGGCGTGGGGCTCGGCCTGGCTTGCGTGGTGGTGTCCAGCGTGGCGTGGTGGCGGCTGCGTCCGGAGGCCCCTTCGGACGGCTGAGCGCGCCCGACGACCCCCGACGCCACACGCCCATTCCTTCTGCTGTGGCACCCCTCGTCGCCGCCCATCACGGCTTGTCACCCGGCGAATGGCCACCGGTTCCCGGCAGTCCCTCCTGGCAACTCTTGGAGGAGACATGTCTGTGATGCTGTTGGCCCTTTCCGGGGTCGCCTTGGCTCGACCCGCCCCAGCTCTGCTCGAGGTCGAGAACGACTTCGAGGGGGAGGTGGAGGTCTACGTCGATGGTCGCTACGAAGGCACGGTGCCCGGCGACCGCGCCCTTCGCATGGACGTCCAGCCTGGACGGCGGGGCGTCGTGGTGCAGCGGCCTCGCGGGGGCGCCGTGCTGCTGAGCACCACGCTTCACTTGCAGCGAGGCGTCATCGCTGGCTTGGAGGTCGAGACGCCCCGGACCTCGATCCGGATCCGCAACACGGGCTCGGTCCCGTTGTCGGTGGACTTCGGGCCGGGAGACGACATCTGGGTGGCGCCCAGCAGCTCCGCCGAGGTGCGGGTGCCCGCGGGCACGCTCTCCCTGTCGGCATCCGCCCGGGATCGAGATGGCCTGCACCGCGTCCGGGCAGAGAGCATGTGGCTCGAGCCCGGTCTGCGCCATGAGCACGTCTTCGACTACACGCCGCCGCCGCCGACGAGGCTCTCGTTGTGGAACCCGTCCCCCGAGACGCTCCGAGCCCTCGTCGACGGGCAGGAAGTGGGCTGGCTCGCCCCTGGAGAGACCCGTCTGGTCGCGGTGGACCCGGGCAAGACGGAGATCCGCTTCTATGATCGGGGAGGGCGCCTGGAGTCGGTGTTCACGGTCCGGGCGGAGCGTGGGGAGCGGACCAAGGTCGCCGCCGCGACGTCGGGTCCGCGCCGTCCGGAACCGGCGAGCGCGGGGCACCACGGGAGTCGGGGCGACCGGCCCTCCGCCCCGGTGCGCACGTCGTCGAGTAGCAGCTGCACGTCCCGACCCGATCGCGTGGTTGCCGCTCGGTAGAGGGCGTTGTTCCAGTCTTTGCGGGGGCTCGGCTCCCTCAGGGCAACGGTATGTTGCGGTGGAGGCCTCGGCGGGCGCCGATAGGTCCACCGAGTCGTGACGGGTCGGTGTTTCCACGGTGGAGCCCACCCCGTCCACCATTCGAGGAGACACCATGCGTACCCTTGCTGCTGCAGCCCTTCTGTTCGTTGTCGCTTGCGGTGGGTCCGAGCCCGCTGAGAAGCCGGCCGAGAAGCCCGCCCCCGCCAAGGTCGAGGAGCCCAAGCCCGCTCCGCCCCCCGCCCCGGCCGAGAAGTCCGAGAAGGACACCGACATCTCCGGCATGTCCAAGGAAGAGAAGCAGGCCTTCCTGATGAAGTACGGCGAGAAGGTCTACAAGACCGGCGACGGCGGCATCGCCTGCACCACCTGTCACGGTGCCGAAGGCAAGGGCACCCCCGGTGCCTTCCCCCCCCTCGTGGGCCAGAAGGACCACATGGGCGACTGCAAGACCCACGCCGGCATCGTCATCAACGGCATGCAGGGCGAGATCGTGGTCGATGGCACCACGTACAACGGCGTCATGACCCCGCAGGGCACCATGCTCAACGACCTGCAGATCGCCGCGGTGATCTCGTTCGAGCGTCAGTCCTGGGGCAACGACTACGGCATCTGCACGCCCAAGCAGGTCGCCGCCGCTCGCTGAGCCGCACGGTCACGTCCTTCACGCGCCCTCGGGTGGCCTTTGGCTGCGCGGGGGCGTCGTCGTCTTGCCCGCGGGGGTGACGGCGGTCGTCGGTCGGGGGCATGGCTCTTCCTGTCTCGCGCGGCGGCCCTGTCTCGTCTCCATCCAAGTAGTTCCGGGTCGCCGCTGCGAGACTGCCTCCCGGACGCATCCACAGTCCGGGGTGTAGGATGCCGGGAATGCATCGCTTTGTGTTGATCGCCACCCTCTTGGGGTCCGGCTGCGCCTACCGAATCGGGGGGGGCGCTGTCGCCGGCGCTCTCGACGAACTCGGCGGCAATGGCCGCACCGGGGGCGTGGAGACGGCCACCGAAGACCTCGTGGAGCGCGCGCTCCTCGTGGAGCTCGGCCATCAGATGGGCGAGGGCTTGTCGACCGGTGCCACGACGGTCACGCCGGAGCAGCAGGCCCACCTCGAGCAGACCATCGACTCGCTCCTGCTGGTGGCGTCGAAGCGGGCGGGCAAGGGGCTGCGCAACGAGGTGTCGCCCGAGCTGCGAAACCTCGTGGTGCGCGACATTGTCGGGGCTTTCTCCGACGGCCTGCGCAACGATCTGGGGAACTCCCTGGAGGACACGGTGGACCGGGTGGTGGCTCGGGCGGTGATCAGCCTCCGTGAGACCATCGACGAGCCCGACACCCGCTACATCCTCGCCGACGTGCTGCGGGACAGCATCTACCTGGCGATGCGGGAGGGGTCGGCCAGCCCCGCGGTGGGCGACACCTTGCGCACCACGCTGACCGAAGACGTGCTCATCCCCATCGAGTCTTCGGTGGGCGGCATCACGAACCAGGTGGCCTACGAGGTCCAGGCCCAAGCCCAGCGCACGGAGCGCCAGCTCAAGGGGGTCATCAGCGTGCTGGTGGTCATCCTCGGGGTGGGGCTGATGCTGTACCTGGTGCGGAACCGGCAGGTTCGACGGCTGCAGGAGGCCAACACGGAGGCGGAGCGCGGCCTTCGCAGTGTGGATGCGGCCCTCGAGCAGCTCGACGACCAGACCCGAGAGCAGGTGTTCGCGAAGCTCCAGGAGTACCAGACCGTGGCGGAGCGGCTGGAGGCTTCCGCGACCACGGTGCCCCCCGCCACACCCCGCCGCGACGACTACCAGCGCAAGTAGGGCTCGTGCCCCCTGGGCCTGGTGCGGATAGGCTCGCTCCCATGTGGACCCTCCTCCTCGCCGTCGCCCACGCCAGCTGCACCCCCACCACCCTGGGGCAGCTCGCCGATCAGCCAGAGCCCAGCGTGCTCGTGCTCGGGGAGCGCCGCGGCATGGCCCAGGACGTCAAGCGGGCCCACAAGCTGGCCAAGAAGCTGACGAAGCGCGGGCCGGTCACCCTGGCCCTGCAGGCGGTGCCCGTGGAGCTCCAAGAGGCCCTCGACGCCCATGCCGGCGGCCGCCTGACCGACGAGCAGTTGCTGGCCAAGGTCGACCTGCCCACGAACTGGGGCTTCGACGTGCCCGCGTACAGCAAGTTGCTCCTCGCTGGGCAGACCCCGGGGCTCGAGCTCGTGGCGGTGGGGGTGCCCCCCGAGATGGCGCCCGAGGGGGTGATCGTGCCGCTGCCCCCCGCCTACATGCACGTGCTGGGCGACACGATGGGGGAGCACCCCATTCCCGTCGAGCGGGAGGGGCGCTTCAGCTCGCTGGTGGCGTACACCGACCATCGGGTGGCGGCCCGGGCGGTCGACGCGTGGGATGGGCAGGGCTTCCTGCTCATCGTGGCGGACCGACTCCACGTCGAAGGGGCCAAGGGGATCTCGTGGCAGGCGTCGCTGCTCACGGAGCACCCAGCGGTCTCGGTGCTGCTCGAGGCATCGGACACCCCCTGCTACAGCGGGGATCTCGCGCTGTAGACGAGGGGGTCGGGTGGACGATGGATGCGGCGCTCTCGGGGACCGCCACCCGTGGCGTCGCTAGGGACAGCCCGGGAGGTTCTGCATGTCGTCGCAGATGTCGCTCGCGACCCTGGCCGGGTAGCCCTCGATGTTGTTGAACGTGGACTGCCGCTGGCTGTTCACCGTGCTCTGGGAGTGGGACGAGCGGGGGTCCTGGGCGATGATGGGGGCGAGCATCGTGCTGACGTCTTCGAACTCCTGCTGCAGTCCGATGTCTTCCACCATGGTGGCCACCTCGATGGCCCGAACCCCGTAGTCGCGGCGGCATCCGGTGTTGTCGAGGCACCACTGGGCCAGCTGCCCGCCCCAGTACAAGGCGCTGGGCGTGTTGTCCCAGGTCCACTCGGCTCCGGCGGGAACGAGATGGACCTTGTTGTCGACGGGGTGGATGAACACCCGCCAGTTGTTGGGTGCCTTGTAGCCGTCGGTGTGGGAGATCACGGACTCCCACGCCATGTACGAAAGCAGATTGTCCTTGTCGACGTGGTTCCACAGCTCGGCGACCGCTGCATCGGTGGCCCGTCCGGCGACCAGGTCGTCGGCGGTCTGTAGGGCAGTGATGATGGCGGGATCCGGGGGCTGGGGGCCCTCTTCGAGGTCCCAGTCGCCTGCGTTGCCGGACCCGAAGTCGCTCCAGGCCCAGCCGCCGCTGCTGGACTCGTTGGGCTCGAACAGGTAGCCGAGGTCGCCGAGTCCGGGGAAGTTGGCCTCGATCATCCGGTCATCGTGCTGCTCGATGATCATGTAGATGCCGAAGTACTGGCTGTTGATGTACACCTCGGTCCAGCCGACGCGGGGCGCCATCAGACCGGCCTCGCGGGCCAGGGTGTAGCTGATGTGGTCGCGGGCACGGGTGGGGTCGTAGACGTTGCCGTTGTGAAGGTTGAAGCCCTTCAGTGTCCGGAGGCGCGTGCCGAGGACCCCTTTGTTCATGTCGATCTTGAAGGCGGGTTTGCCATCCATCAGGTCGAAGCTCGCACTGCCCTTCAGTCGGAGGCCGACGGCGTCGTAGGCTTGGTCGTCGAAGGTCATCGCGGCCTGGCCCCAGCTCTCCGAACGGGTGTTGATCTGGTTGATGGCGCCCTCGGTGAGGGTGAAATCGATGCGGTGCACCATCGACGTGAGGAAGATGGTCTCGGTGGCGGCGTCGATGGTCGGGCTGACGGTCGCCTCGTTGACGGCCCCCGGCGTCGGCCACGCCGTGCGGACCAGCTCGCCCGTGAGGTCTGGCGTGCGGGCGAGGGACACATCGCGCTCGAGCTCGGTCCAGGCGATCTCGTCGAGGAGCTCGCCGTCGGCCTTCAGGGTCAGGACGTCTTCGGAGCCGTCGAGCTTGAAGCCGAGATCGGTGCCGGAGAGCAGGAGCCGCTCGCCGGGCTGTAGGGTGCCATCGGCCTTCTCCCACTCGTTCCCGTCGATGTCGGTCAGGGTGAGCCGTCGGAGCTGCACGGGCTCCTCGCCGATGTTGACCAGCTCCACCCAGTCCGGGCGGTCTCCTTCGGGGGCGAGCCAGGTGGAGTCGTTTCGGGCCATCACTTCGTTGATGATCACGTCGGCTTCCGGGAGCGTGACGTCGGGCAGCTCGGTGTCGTCCGGGCCGGTGTCCACCGTGTCGGTGGTGTCGGTGGTGTCGGTGTCCTTCTTCCTCGGGCCGTCGTCGGGCTCGGGCTCGGTGCAGGCACCGAGGCTGGCGAGGATCGCGAAGGAAAGCAGGCTGGGCAGGCGGCGCATGATGGACTCCATCCTCTACGTCATGCCCGTATCGTCACCGGGCCGTCACGTGACGCGATGGGATTCCGTACTCGGGTTGGGAACGGCCACGTGCGCAAGCGCAGCGGTTGTCGGTGTGTGTGGCAGCCGGGTACGCTCTCCCCATGGATCTGACCCGTCGCTCCTTGCTCGCCTCGGCGGCCTGCCTCGCGGTGGCGCCTCGTGCCCACGGAGCGGCCGACGGCGCGGCGCCCAAGTACCTGGTGGTGGTGCTGGCCGATGGCGGCTGGGACGTCACCTTCGCCATGGACCCGAAGCCGAGGGATGGCGTGGTCGACGGACCGTGGGTCGACGAAAACCTCGACGATCCGCTGGATCGGGAAGCGCTCACCACCATCCATGGCATCCCGCTGCTCACCAACGAGCGGCGGCGCCCCGCGGTCACCCGCTTCTTCGAGCGCTACGGCGCAGATGCGTGCGTGATCAACGGCGTGTGGGTCGGCTCGATCGTGCATCAGCCCTGTCGGATCCGCTTGCTCACCGGCTCCACGAAGCAGACCAACCCGGACTTCTCCACCGTGGTCGGCTTCGAGAAGGGGGTGTCGGCCGACCTGCCGCTGGGCTCCATCGACTTCTCCGGCCTCGGCTACGCGGGGCCGCTCGCCGCCTCCACGGGGCGCATCGGCCACCGAAGCCAGCTCAAGGCGCTGTTGCAGGACGGTGTGGAGTTCCGCCCGCCCCCCGGTGCCGACTACGACTTCCCCCTCTTCGACCCGAGCGACAGCGACGAGGCGCTGGTGCAGGCCCACCTCGAGGCGCGCGTGGCGGCGTACCGGGATCGCTATGGCGGGCTCGGCGGGGGCACCGACGCCATCATCGACGACATGCTGGAGAGCTACGGTCGACGGGGGCGCCTGCTGGAGAACGGCCAGCTGCTGGCGGACCCGCTGGTGCTCGGGGTGAAGCCGGATCTGGAGCTGCAGGCGGACATGGCCTCGCAGCTGCTGGCGGGTGGCTTGTGCCACACGGTGACGATGGCCCACTTCGACTCCTGGGACACCCACGACAACAACAGCACCCAGCACGAGCGCTACCAGTCGCTCTTCGGAGCCGTGTCGCGGCTGTGCGACAACCTCGAGCAGGCCGGCATCTACGACGACACCGTGGTGGTGGTGATGTCGGAGATGACCCGCACCCCGAAGCGGAACAAGAAGGGGGGAAAGGACCACTGGTCCCACACCTCCATGCTGCTCGTTGGGCCCAGCGTGCGCGGGGGCACCGTGGTCGGGGGCAGCAACGACAGCGTGGAGGCGATGCCCGTGGACCTCGAGAGCGGCGAGGTCAGCGAGGCCAACGGGGCCCTCAACAAGTACGACAACCTGGTCGCGGGCCTCGTGGAGCACCTCGGGGTCGACCCGGAGCGGTGGTTCCCCGGCGTCGTGCCGTTCCGGGGGTTTCGGGCGTAGCGACTCCGCGCGGGGAGCGGCTTCCTCCGTTGGCGCGCGGGGGACGCTCCGCTGAAGATCCGCGGGTGACACCCGTCTTGGCGCCCCCGAGAGGTAGCATCGGGCGATGGAGGGTGGATGCGGTGGTTCGTGATGGCGGCGGTCCTGGTGGCCTGCGGCGGCAAGGGCGACGACGACGGCGCCGGCGGGCCCTTCGACTTGGACGACTACTGCGAGGCGACGGCGGACTGCTACAACGACTTCTGGGCCGCCTACCAGGCCGACACCGGGGTGGCCTTCGTGTACGACGCAGAGACCTGCGTGCTCCAGTGGGAGGCCCAGCAAGCCCAGTACGCGGACGGGCCGTGCGAGCAGACCCACAAGGCCCTCGAGGACTGCATCGCCAACGCCGAGCACCTCGTGTGCGTTCGGGGGTCGTATGCGTCCGGGGCGTGCACGGTGGAGGCCCTCGACGTGACCGAGTGCCTGCAGGAGCTCTACCAATGAAGGGGTCGACGATGCGTTGGTTGGCGATGGGGCTCTTGCTGGCGGGCTGCGGCAAGGGGGAGCAGGACTTCGATGTCGAGGCGTACTGCGCCGAGAGCGTGGACTGCGTGAACGCGGAGCGGCCCGGCTATGGCTCGACGGGGTTCCAGATCACCGAAGACGAGTGCATCTTCCAGTGGGAGTCCGAGCGCGACATCTACTCGGATGCCGGCTGTGGCTCCCAGTGGGACGCCATGGAGTACTGCTTCGCCAACGAAGAGCTGTCGTGCATCTACGGGGCGTGGGGCTCGTCGTCGTGCCTGGGGGAGATCCGGGATCTACAGGACTGCGTCCAAGAGAAGGTGTTCGGGGACACGTCGTACGACTGATCCTCAGCCTTCGCCCCGTCCGAGTTCTTTGGCCAGCAGCTTGCCCATGAACTGAATCCCCACGACCGGGCTCTGTTCTGCGTCCCGCGCGATGTCGCTGGCGTGGGAGAGGAGCGCGTCGGCATCGGGGGCGTCGGGCTGTCGGGCGCGGGCCATGTCGAGGAAGCCGCTGGCCACGAGCTGTACGCCGGCTGCTTGCCGGTACTGGAGGCCGCGGACGAGCTCGTCGCCGCGGTCGAAGGCGACGGTGGCCCCCATCACGTCGTCCCGAGAGGCCAGCAGGCTGGCCCGATAGAAGTGGGCCATGGCGTCGATGACGCTGTCGCCTGCAGCGGCGAGGGTCTCGCTGGCGTCGAGGAAGTGCTGCAAGGCCACCTCAGGCTCTCCCAGGGCCCACTGCGTGGCGCCGAGGTTGAGCAGCGTGAGGCCGGCGAAGCGCCGGAAGCCGATCTCCCGGAACAACCGCAGCGCCTCGGTGCTGTGCTCGAGGGTGGCCTGAAGGTCGCCCTTGCGGGCGTGGAGGCTGGCGAGGCTGTTCAGGGTGGTGGCGTGGCCCTTCAGGTCGCCCCATGCCCGGTGGATGCGCTGCGCGCGCTCGATGTAGGTGCGGGCCTCGTCGACCCGGCCGATCTCGGCGCACATCAGGCCCATGACCGAGAGGTTCGTGGCCATGGAGACTTCGTCGCCGGCCTCGGTGAGCAGCTGGATGGCTTCGGCGCACAGGCGCTCGGCGTCGCCGACGTGCCCTCGGGCCAGGCGGTGGCCCGCGAGCAGGCCGGTGAGCAGGCCGCGGAGGCGGAGGAGGCCGTGCTGCTCGGCCTGGGGAAGGGCCGCGTGCACGATGGCCTCGGCCTCGTCGATCCGGCCCTGGTCGGTGTTCAGGGTGGCCAGCACGGCGAGCGCCTCGAGCTCGCCGGCCACTGAGTTGGAGCCGGCGAACAGGGGCAGGGCCTTGCCGAGTTCCTGCTTGGCGTCGTCGACGGCACCGCGCACCCGGAGGGCGCGCCCCTTGGCGAGGTGGAGCTGGGCACACACCGCGTCGTCGGCCAATGCGGTGGCTTGGTCCACGGCCTCGTCGAGGAGCCGGTGGTGGAGGGACGTCGGGCCCCGGGTCCGGAGCACGGGCTGCAGCAAGAGCGTGGCGTGGAGCGACTGCTCGGGGTGGGTGCGCTTGCGGCGGCTCTGGATCGCCAGGAGGTTGTCGGACTCGACGGCGAGCTGCAGGAAGCTGGAGAGTCCGCCGTGGCCCTGCAATCGGTCCTTGAGTCCCTGAGCGTGTTCGAGGACCCAGGTGGCGTGGCGGTCGACGGTGGTCCCGTCGGGGTCGAGCTCGGCGAGGCGCTCGGTCGCGTACGCGCGGATGCTCTCGTACATGGAGAAGCGGACTTCGCCCGGAAGGTCGTCGGGCTCGCTGACGCGAAGCAGGGACTTGTCGCGGAGGGCCTCGATCACGTCGAGGGTCCACGGGGCGTCGTCGCCGAGCTCCACCACGGCCTCGGCGCCGTCGAGGGAGAAGCCACCCACGAAGACGCTGCACTGGGCGAGGGCGGCGCGCTCGTGCTCGTCGAGGAGATCCCAGCTCCAATCGATGGCCTTGCGCAGGGTGCTCTGGCGGTCGCTGCCATCGCCGGCAGACTTCGCGGCCAGGACGCGGAAGCGATGGTCGAGACGCTCCCGAAGCTTCTCGAGGGAGAGCAGCCGGGCCCTGGGGGCCGCGAGCTCGATGGCCAAGGGGAGGCGATCGAGCTTGCGGAGGATGGCGTCGATCTCCGCAGGATTGGCGCCTTCGAGCTCAGCGCCGGCGGCGCGCGCGCGGTCGAGGAACAGCTCACGGGCAGACTCGTCGTCGAGGGGCTGTAGCTCGATGGTGTGCTCCCCCTGCACCCGAAGCCGCTCGCGGGACGTGACGAGGAAGCGGGAGGTCGGCGCGAGCTGGAGCCAGCGACCGATGGTGGGAGCGGCGGTCTCCACGACGTGCTCGAAGTTGTCGAACACCACGAAGAGGCGCCCTCGGTGGGCCATCGCCTGGCCGAGGATCTCGATGTTGTCGGCGCTGTGGACCAAGGGCACGCCCAAGGTGCGGCCCATGGCGGAGAGCACGCCGTCGAGGTCGGTGGCGTCGGTGAGGTCGACGACCCAGACGCCGTCGCTGCTCTGGAGGGCGAGCCGAGCCGCGGCCAGGGCGAGGCGTGTCTTGCCGACGCCGCCGGGGCCGAGCACGCTCACCAGGCGGGCGCCGTCGGTGAACAGCCGGCCGAGATGGGAGAGCTCCTCGCCGCGCCCGAAGAAGGTGCTGCGTTCGCTTCGGAGGTTGGTGGTGCGGGCAGGGGGCGGCGCGGGGGTGTCGAAGCGCGCCGTGTCGCTGGGGGGCGGCACGAAGCGGTAGCCGACCCCGTGCACACTGATGAGGTGCACCGGCTTGGATGGGTCGGGCTCCACCTTGGATCGCAGGCGGCGCATCGCGACGTCCACGGCGCGGGTCGCGTAGTTGGCGCGGTACTCCCACACTTGATCCAGGAGTTCGTCGCGGGACACGTCCTGCTCGGCGCGATCCACGAGGAATCCCATCAGCTGCGATTCCCTCGTGGTGAGGGCGACGGTCTTGCCGTCGGCATGCAGCACCTGCTGTCGCACCAGGTCGACCCTGCGGTCGGCGAGCTGCACGATGGAGTTGGAAGGACCCGGCACCGCGCCTCCTGTGTGGCCTTTATACGCCGGCGCGAGCGCGGGATCACCATGTGCGTCGCAGCGGCCGGTCCGGGAGCTTGTCCCTGGGGCCTGGCGAAGCCGCCTCAGGTAGGTCCCACGGGGTCCCTCTCTTGCGATAGCATGCGGCCCACCTGACGCAGGAGCCGAGGCATGGGGGAAGAGGAAGACCACGAGCCCGAGGAGCACGTCGACCCAGACGCGGCCACGGCCACGGTGGCCACGCGGCTCACGACCCTCCCGCCGGTGCAGACGGTCGCCGATCTGCCCGCTGAGGCTGTCGACGGCACCATCTGCTACGTGCTGGAAAAGGGCACGTCGTTCCTCTACGTCGATGGGGCTTGGTCCCACGGCAGCGACCGGGGAGACAGCTGAGCATGGCGAAAGCACCGGAGAGCCTCGGCGTACTCGCCCGCGGTTGGGTGGAAGACACCCATGGCCAAGTGGCGCGAGAGCTCGGCATCCTGCAAGAAGCGATGCTCGAGCGGGTGGACCAGCTCGCGAGCGAGCTCGCGTCGGCATCCCACGAAGAGTTGGCCGAGGTCGAAGGCGTGCAGGCGTACGCCGAGTCCTTCCTGGTCGATGCGGGGCAGCTCCTGGAGTTGCTGGCGACGCGCCTCGACACGGGCCTCGGAGAGCGCCTCGAAGTGCTCCTGAAGCGCGCCGAGGATGCAGGCGAAGCCGGTGTGGAGGCACGGCTCTCCGTCGCCCGATGGCGGCGCGATGCTCGGCACTACCTGACGTTCGTGGCCCAATATGTGGCCGGCTACGTGCAAGGTGGTGGGGTTGCGCTCGGGCTGATGCTGGAGATGCCGGAGGGGCCCATCGACCGGGCCGTGATCACGAGCATCGTGCGGCACCGGCTCATGTTCGCAGCGGATCGGGCCGAGCTCGCGGCCACCCGCTGGGCCGAGGAAATCGGGGCGGAGATCGTGTCGGTCGCCCGTCAGCTCGATGGAGACGCGGCGCCCACGACGGCACCGGGCCGTCCCGTGCATGCCGTCGAGCCAGAGAGCTTCGACCTGTTTGGTCCCGACGAGTCGGACGACCTCCGTAGCGAAACCCTCGTCCCCGGCGATGATGCCCCGGAGACGGAGGCGGCGCGGCTCGAGCGGCTGCTCGGAATGGCCGCCGAGCTCGGCGTCAAGGTCCGCAAGGTTCCGAAGAGCCCGAGCCACAGCTGGCTCGACAAGATGCAGTCGCAGCTGGAGGCCGTCGCCGAGAAGCGGAAGGCCCAGGAGGCGACGCTCAACGCGCGCAAGGCCCGTCTGGCCGTGCTGCTGTCCTTCGCAGCCAAGCTGAAGGTCAAGGTCAAGAAGGTGCCCGAGCGGCCCAGCGAGGCCTGGCTCGACAAGATGGAAGTCAAGCTCGTGGAGGTGGCGGGCAAGAAGGGCGTGGCGGTGCCGAGCAGCTTCGCCCCGCCGGACGCCGATGCCCACGTGGCCACTGGCGACCCGGCCCCTGAACGAGAAGTGGGCGTCACCGCCGACGCAGCCCCCGACCGGGAGTCCGTCGCGGCCACCGGCGACCCGGCCCCCGATCGAGAAGCTGCAGCCACTGGGGATCTGGCCCCCAGCCGCGACGGCGGCGCACGAGAAACCAGCGACGCCGCGGTGGCCCGTGAGGCGGGTCCGTCCCGCATCTCCCCAGCGGAGCGACGGTCCCGCATCGACGCGATGCTGAAGAAGGCCGACAAAGCGGGGCTCGACTTGGGCAACGTGCCCGACGAGCCATCCGACGACTGGGTCGAGACCACCGAGGAGCGCCTCGACGCCGCGCTCGCGAAGCGGAAGGCAGAGCGCAAGGCCGCCCGCGAGAAGAAGAAGCGAGAGCGCGACGCCCGCATCTCGCGGCTCACCGAGGACGCGAAGGACCTCGGCATCGAGATGGGCCCCGTGCCCAAGTTCCCGACGGAGGACTGGCTCTCTCGCATGGAGATGAAGATCGCCTCCATGCGGATGCCGGAGGAGGAGAAGGACTCCACCAGCGACGACCGCGCGGGGCGCCTCAAGGCGCTGCTGGAGGACGCCGAGGCCCATGGCGTCGATCTCGGTGAAGTCCCCCCCGACCCCGACAACGTGTGGCTGTCCTGGGGCGAGGGTCGGCTGCGGGATGCCGAGGCGTCCGAAGAGCTCATCGCGGCAGGAGAAGACCCCGAGGATGAGCCCGCGGCGCGGCCCCGCGTGGTGTTCGAAGAGGGCACGGTCCAAGAGCGTGTCTGGGTGATGGAAGAGGCGGAGCTCACCATCGGGCGGGCCCGCGGCAACCATGTCCAGATCCGGGACGACCGCGGCGTCTCTCGCCTGCACTGCACGATCTTCGAGCGCGACGGCGACTACTTCGTGCGCGACAACGGGAGCACGAAGGGCACCTTGGTCGACGGGCACTTGGTGGTCGACGATCAGCTGCTGGATGCAGGCACTCGGGTGACCTTGGGCGACACCGAGATGGTGTTCCGGGTCTAGCTCTCAGACCCAGCGCAGCGCTGTGGTCTTGATCCAGGCCCGCACCTGCGCGCCGGGGCGCAGCTGCAGCTCCTCGATGGCGCGCTCGGTGAGCGAGGCGGTCACCATGGCCCCCGCGTCCACCTGAACGAGTCGCTCCGATCCTGCAGGCACGATGGCCGACACGGTGCCGTCCAGCGCGTTGCGTGCGGAGGTGGGTCCGTGAGGCGGGGTCGCCAGGATGACGTCTTCGGGTCGAACGGTCACGTGGGTGGCTCCCTCGGGACGTGGTGGCAAGACCAGGGGGAGACGGGTCCCGGGGACACAGCCGTCGGCGTCGACGGGCCAGACCATCGCGACCCCGGCACGGCGGGCCTCGACCACTTCGTGGGGCCGGGCCCCGTGGAGCGGCGCGGCGGGGTGGAGGGCCCCTCCATGCAGGACGAGGAGCCGGTCGGTGAGGGCGAGGAGGTCTTCCGGACGGTGGGTGACGAGGAGGCAGGGCAGGGCGGCCTCGTGGAGGGCCTCCCGGAGGTCGGCGAACAACGCTCGTCGGGCGTCGGGGGCGAGGGCCGAGGTCGGCTCGTCGAGGAGAAGCCAGCTCGGACGTCGGGCCCACGCCCGCGCGAGGGCCACCCGCTGTTTCTGCCCCCCCGACAGAGAGGTCACGGGGCGGTGGCTCAGGGCCGCGAGATGGAAGCGTGCCATGACGTCGTCGATGGGCCCGGGGGCGCCGAACGCGACGTTGCCGCGCACGTCGAGGTGGGGGAAGAGCCGGAGGTCCTGGAAGACGAGCCCGACCCCCCGGGCTTCGGGTGGCTGATCGTGGAGGGGGGTGTTGCCGAGCTCGATGGTGCCTCGATGGGGCAGCAGGCCCGCCAGGGCGTGGAGGAGGCTGCTCTTGCCCGCGCCGTTGGCGCCGAGCAGGCCGGTGACCCCGGGGGGCACCTCGGCGGCCGCGTCGAGGCCGCGGTCGGGGAGCTGGAGGGCGAAGCGCAGGGTCATGTGCGCCTCCTTGCGATCAGCTCGGCGGCGACGGCGCCGAGGAGGGAGAGGCCGACCGCGGCGAGGGACAAACGCCACGCTGTGCCCCCATCATCGACCTGCTGCAGGGCTCCGTAGATGGCAAGGGGCACGGTGCGGGTGCGTCCCGCGATGCTGCCGGCGAATACGGCCGTGGCGCCGAACTCTCCGACCGCCCTCGCGAAGGCGAGCACGGCACCTCCGAGCACCCCGGGGAGGGCGAGGGGCAGGACGACGCGGCGCCACGCCGCCCACGGTGAGGCTCCGAGACTGCGGGCGGCCTCCACGAGGGTGGTGTCGACCCCCTCGACGGCATGGCGGACGCCCCGCACGAACAGGGGTAGGGCGACGACGGCGCTGGCGAGCACCGCGGCTGCGGGGGTGAAGGCGACGGGGAGGCCGAGGCCGCGCGGCCCGAACAGCAGCAGCAGGCCGTAGCCGGTGACGACCGGGGGGAGGACCAGCGGGGCCATGACCAGCGCCTCGACGAGGACGATGGCGGTGGAGCGGTGGCGTGCGAACCAGGTGCCGAGGAGCAGGGCGACGGGCAGATCGATCGCGGTGGCGGCGGCAGCGATCCCGAGGGAGAGCGCGATGGCGTGGAGCTCGTCGGGGGTCATGGGCGTCCGAAGCCGTGGCGGACGAAGACGTCGAGGGCGGTGTCGCTCTGCAAGGCCTCGAAGAGGGGGCGGCCCCGTTCGTGGAGGAGGAGCAATGGGTACGTGGCGCGCACGTCCAGGGCGCCGACGGGCGTGAGGCCTGCGGCGAGGGCGTCGGTGGCGTACACGAAGCCCGTCGCACAGTCGCCGTTGGCGACCGCCCAGGCCGCGGCAGGGCCCGTGGGGAAGGTCACGGGGTCGGCCAGCGGCCAGCGGCCGGCGGAGCGGAGTGCCTGCTCCGCGTAGCGCCCCGCCGGAACGTGGGTCGGATCGGCCAGGGCGGCGCACGGGCGCGCTGCGTCGTCGGCGTGGACCTCGACGATGGTGTTGGTGACGAGGTCGACGCGGTCCAGGACCGGTCGCTCGGCCTCGACGGCGTCGGCCCAGGCCGCGTCCGCGGAGAGGAACAGATCGGCGGGCGCCCCCTGCTGGATCTGACGTGCGAGGGTGGACGAGGCGTTGGTGCTGGTCACCACCGGCGTGACAGAGCGCACGACGTCGGGGTGGGTCCGCAGGGCCTCTTGGACCGCGGCCTCGGTGCTGGCCGCGACGGACAGGTCGACCCACTCGCCATCCAAGCCGCACCCCAGGGCACTCACGCCGACAGCGGACGCGACGAAGGCTGCGGGCCGGATCATTCCCCGCAGCCGTCCCGCTTCAGGGTGCCCGCGGCGAACAGCTCCTCGAGGTGCTGGGCCCAGTCGCGATCGGACACGCCGAGGAGCAGGGCGGCGTGGGCCAGGGCGTCCGACTCTTCGGCGACGAGCAGGCCATCCGCGGCCGCTGCGTGCACGAGGTCTTCCATGATCTGCCACTTGCCGCTGGCCGGGAGCTCGTCGGGGAGCACGATCAGCGCCTCGTCACGGGCCTCTTCGTAGGCGTGGGTCAGGTGGCCGTGTTCGTCGATGAAGCCAGTGGAGGCGAGCATCTCCGGGGGGAAGCGCTCGTGGAGCCAAGTGCGTTCCTCGTCGGCGATCTCCGCATCGGCGCCCAGGATCTGGTCGGCCATGTGGAGGGTGAACGCGAGCTGGAGTCGGAGGAGATGAGGTTCGGGCATGGCGCAGCCTACCAGAGGGGATCGGGACGTACCGTGCGACCCCGTCGAGCAGCATCGAAACGCGTAGTAACAACACGAATACCGTAGTTTTGACAGCGTGAATCGGCTGATACGTTTCGCTGATGCATCCTGTGCCTGGGGCGTTGCAGGGGCCTCGCCTACATCTGGAGCATCAGCATCTGGAGAACGTCATGCGCGCCCTGTTTCCCTCCCTCGTCCTGCTCGCTGCCTGCCATCCCCTGGCCGAGCGCTCCGAGCTCGTCGACCACGCCGATCCGCCGGTCTCTTCCCTCTCCGAAGGCGTCGGCGCCGCCGTCGGCACTGCGGACGTGTTGCCGGGCGAGTTCGTCGTGCGTGCGGCCCCAGGGGTGGATGCCGATGCGGTGGGCGTCGCCCTGGGGGCGGTGGATGCCGCAGCCGTGGAGGAGGTCCCGGGCCTCCCCGGCACCTACCGGTTCCGCACCACCGTCCCGTCGGACCAGGTGCAAGACCTCCTCGATGGCGATGGCCGCTTGGCGTGGGGCGAGCCCCGGGTGCGCGTCACCCGCTTCGCCGCCGACCCGAACGACACCTACTACACCTACCAGTGGAACCTGCAGCTGCTGCAGGCCCCCGACGTGTGGACCCGGAGCACCGGCACCGGCGTGACCGTGGCGGTGGTCGACACGGGCGTGGCCCCGGCGACCGACGCCTACGCCAGCCTCCTGCCTGGCATGGACTTCGTGGACGCCGGCGACGGCCGCTTCGACCCCAACGGGCACGGAACCCACGTGGCCGGCACCATTGCCCAGGGCACCAACAACGCCCAAGGGGTGGCGGGCCTCGCCCCCGATGCCGCCATCCTGCCCGTCCGCGTCCTCGACGCCAACGGCTCTGGCACCTCCGAAGACGTGGCTGCTGGCATCACCTGGGCGGTGGACCACGGCGCGGATGTGATCAACCTCTCCCTTGGCAGCAACGTGTACAGCCAGGTGATCGCGGATGCCTGTGCCCATGCCGAGGCCAACGACGTCGTCGTGTTCGCGGCGTCCGGCAACGACGGCTTCGCCGACTTCGTGAGCTACCCGGCGGCGCTGGCCAGCACCATCGCGGTGGGGGCGAGCACCTACGGCGACGGCTTGGCGCCCTACAGCAACGGCGGCGCCGCGCTGGACCTGGTGGCCCCTGGCGGGGACGTGAGCCAGGACGCCAACGGCGACGGCTACGGCGATGGCATCCTCGCCGAGACCACCCTCGACGGCGTGTTTGGCTACCACTTCCTGAATGGCACCTCGATGGCGAGCCCCCACGCGGCGGCCGCTGGAGCCCTCCTCCTCGCAGACGGCGTGGCGCCCACGGACGTCCGCGATCGGCTCACGAGCACCGCTGTGGACCTCGGCGTGGCCGGCTTCGATGATGGCTTCGGCCACGGCCGCATGGATGTGCTGGCGGCCCTCGACGTGGGGGGGACGGTGACCGAGCCCGTTGGATGTGGGGCCGACCTCTGCGGGGCGGACCTCACCGCTGGCGACCTCGTCGTGACCGAGTTGATGGCGAACCCGACGGACTGCAGCGACGCCAGCGGCGAGTGGATCGAGGTGCACAACACCACGAACGGCACCGTGAACCTCGCGGGCTTGGTGGTTCGCGACGCATCGGGCCGGGAGGGCGTGGTGTCCCATGAGGCCGCGCTGGCTCCAGGAGGCCACGCCGTGCTCGGCAAGGGGGACGCCCAGTCCTTCTGTGGCCCCGCCCTCGATGGCTCCTACGGTGGCGCCGTCACGTTGAACAACGGAGGCGACCAGGTCGAGCTTCTGGCCGATGGCGTCCCGTTGGCGGCCAGCTTGGTGTGGACCGACAGCGAGCCCGGCGTCTCTTGGGCCCTTCCCTCGTCCGCCTACGACGCGCCCACCGACGCCGACTGGGTCCTCTCGACGGAGGCCATCTCTGGGTCCAGCGAGCTGGGCACCCCGGGGGAGGCCGCCGGCGAGGCGGAGCCGGTGGTGCTCACCATCGACCAGGTATGGCTCGACGAGCTGGTCGTGACCGAGTTCATGGCCAACCCCGCGGCGACGTCCGACACAACCGGGGAGTGGATGGAGCTGCGCAACGACAGCCCGCTCGCCATCGACCTCGACGGACTCGAGATCCGAGATGAAGTGGGGTCGGGCATGGTGGTGGGCACGCTGGTCATCCAGCCCGGCGCTCGCGTCGTGCTGGGCCGGGGGGATGCGGCCAGCTTCGACCACCCCGACGTGGTGGCCGACGGCTTCTACGGCAACGTGTCGCTGAACAACAGTGGGGACCGCATCGGACTGCACAACGTCGACGGCGAGATCGGCGCCACCCATATCTGGACGAGCAGCGGAGGCACGAGCGGTGTGAGCATGGAGCTCGTCGGCGCGGACCCTCGGGATGCGGCGAGCTGGGCGAAGGCCACGTCGGCCATGCCCAGCGGCGACAAGGGCACCCCCGGCCTCTGAGGGGTCAGGGCTGCTGCGCTGGCCGTTCCACCGGTGGCGGTGGCGGCGGTGGCGGTGGCGGTGGTGGCTCCACACGCTCTGCAACGAGCTCCAGGGATGGCAGCTTCCCTCGGTGCAGGGTGAGGGTGAGGTCGCCGGTGCCACCATCGGCTCGAGGCACGTCGGTGAACTGGGCCTGCAGGGTGTCCACGGGGAGCATGCGCAGCATCTGGGTGGTGAAGCCGAGGGCCTCGAGGAGGAGGTCGCAGTCGCTGACGAGCCCATCCTCTCGGCAGGCCCGAGGTGCGAGGGCCAGCGACCCCTCGGCGCCGTCGAGGGTCACCTGGTCGGACAGCGCGGCGGTGAGGGTCTCGATGAGGGACTCCAGCTGCCCCCTCTCGGTGGGCAGCAGGTCGTCGGGAAGGTCCACGTTCACCAGCGTGATGGGGGCGGAAAGCAGCGGAAGGGGCTCGGCCTCGTCGTCGTGGTGCAGTGCCAATAGGGCCCCGACCCGCTCCACGGTGACGGCCAGCGACAGCCCCGGACTGGCGACCGCGGTGTTCACGCCAACCACATGGGCGTGGTCGTCGAGGAGGGGACCCCCGGAGGAGCCAGGCGCCACCGTGGTCTGCATCTGCAGGAAGGGGGTGCCGGAGATGTCCCGCCGCCCCGACACGATGCCCTCGGTGAGGCTGTACTCGAGCCCCAAGGGCGCACCGATGGCCCACGTCTTGGCGCCCACGTCCACGGTGTCGTCGGCCAAAGCGAGGACGGGCAACTCGGCACCCACGAGGCGGAGCAGGACCAGGTCGTCCTCGGCGAGGCCCGCGACGCGGGTGGCAGCGACGCGGCGGCCGTCCCGGGTGCGGACCGCCAATGCGGTGGCTTTGCCGGCCACGTGGAAGTTGGTGACCACGAGGTCGGGGGCCACCGCGAAGCCCGACCCATGGCCGCGGAGCATCGGCATGAACTCCGCCATGATGCCCTCCGCAGGCGCCTCGACGTCGATCACCACGACGCTGTCCGCTGCGGCCGCGAAGACGCCGGCGGCGTCGAGCGGCTCCCGCGTCGGCAGGGGCTCCACGTCCGAGACGCTCAGGTCGACCCCGGGCAGGGCCTCGACGACGTCGGGCAGGTCGGGGGCTTCGGTGGGGCGAGGGACGCCGATGTGGGCCGAGGCGAGGGCCTCGGAGAGCACGGGCACGTCTTGGCCGAAGAGGGGCCAGTCCCCAGCGGTGCCGATGGCCTCCAGGGTGGTGTCGGGGGCAGCTCCGGCGAGCAGCCCCAGGGTGAGGGCGTTGAGTCCGAACAGGGCCGCACCATGGATGGGGCCGTGCCGGGGCGTCCGGTCCGCGAGGGCGCGGATCAGGCGGGTCGACAGCAACACCGGGAGCGCCACGCAGAGGACGAGTCCTGCGGCGAGGCCCGCGCCGGATGCGGAGGCCCCCACGGGGCCCGCGAGGGCCGCTGCGAGGGAGCCGACCACCCACGCCGCGACGAGCACCGTCGTCCCCGCAAGCACATATCCAAATCCGCGCATCGGCACCTCCAACGGGGAATACGGGCGAGCGGATGCGCTATTGCCGAGGCGGTGCCGTTCGCCCTCGCAAGGGGTGGGCCCTCCGTGGACGACGCCCCCCGCCGCAAGCCACCGCCACCCCCAACGGGCTCGTCGGTTGGATTCGCACGGTGACGCCCAGACGCCATGGAGCTAGACGCCTCCTATGCATCCGGCACGTCACACCATCTCCTCCGCTCGTCGCGTCGTCGTCAAGGTCGGCACCGCGGTCGTCGCCCGCGCCGAAGGGGGCGTCGCCCTGGGTCGGCTCGGCCACCTGGTGGAGACCCTCGCCACCCTGCGCGCCGACGGACGCGAGGTGGTGCTCGTCAGCTCAGGCGCCGTCGGCCTCGGGGTCTCACGGCTCGGCCTGTCCCGTCGCCCCAAGGGGGTCGTGGATCAGCAGGCCTGCGCGGCCGTGGGGCAGGGGGCCTTGATGGCCTTGTACGACACCTTCTTCGGTCGCCTGGGGCTCGCCGCAGCCCAAGTGCTGCTCACCGAACACGACTTCCACGAGCGGAACCGAGTGGTCTCTCTGGCGGCCACGCTGGAGCGCTTGCTCTCCCTGGGCACGGTGCCGATCATCAACGAGAACGACGTGGTGAGCGCCAGTCAGCTGTCGATCTTCGGCGACAACGACCGGCTCGCCGCGCTGGTGGCATCGCACCTCGATGGGGATGCGCTCGTGCTGCTCTCCGATGTGGACGCGCTGTACACCAAGCCCCCCACCGACCCCGACGCTCAGCGGGTCGCCGTGTACGAGGGGGAGGCGGTGACCATCGGGGCCCTCTCTGCTGGGGGCCGTGGGGGCATGGGCGCCAAGGTGGAGGCGGCGAGCTTGGCGGCCCGGGCCGGCGTCACCACGGTGATCGCGTCGGGGGCCAAGCACGGGGCCCTGGAGCGGGTGCTCGCCGGGGAGGACGAGGGCACCGTGTTCCCCGCGGCGGCGGGCCTGTCGCGCCGTCGGCGCTGGATCGCGTTCTCCACGGCACCCCAAGGTCGGATCGACGTGAACGCCGGCGCCCGGGCGGCCATGCAACAGCGGCAAGCCTCGCTGTTGGCCCCTGGAGTGGTGGGGGTCGACGGGGCCTTCGCGGTGGGCGAGGTGGTCCAGATCGCCGAAGACGGTGTCGTCTTCGCCCGCGGGGTGGCAAAGCTTCCGTCGGATGAGGTGAGGGCGTCGATGGGGGCTGGGCCGAAGGGGCGGCCGGTGGTGCACCGGGACGATGTGGTGCTCTTGGAAGGGTGGTCCGAATAGAAGGGCGTCGCAGCGGGAGGTCGGATGGACGCGCAGCAGATGGCACGGGCAGCTCGAGATGCCGCCCGGGTGTGGGTCGACGCGGGACCCGAGGCACGCAGTCGGGCCCTCGCACGGGTCGCGGAGGCCTTGTCGGACCGTCGTGAAGAGCTCTTCGAGGCCAATGCCATCGACGTCGCTCAAGGGCGGCTCGACGTGCAGCGGGGGGAAGTTTCCCCTGCCATGGCGGCTCGTCTCGAGCTGTCGCCGTCCAAGCTGGACGCCGTGGTGGACGGCATCCGTGCCCTCGCGGCCATGCCTGACCCCCTGGGGGAGGTACGCCGCCGCACGGAGGTCGGCCCCGGGCTGGAGTTGGTGCAGCACACCGTGCCCCTCGGGGTGCTGTTGGTGATCTTCGAGGCACGGCCCGATGCTCTGCCCCAAATCGCGTCCCTCGCGCTGCGGGCTGGCAACGGGTTGATCCTGAAGGGCGGAAGCGAGGCCCGCGCCTCGTGTCGCGCCCTCCACGCCGTGATTCGTGAGGCCGTGGCGCCGCTGCCCGCGGACATCGTCGGGTTGGTGGAGGACCGGGCGTCGGTGTCGGAGCTGCTGGAGCTCGACGACGTCATCGATCTGGTCATTCCCCGGGGATCCAACGCGCTGGTGAAGCACATCCAGCGCTCGACCCGCATTCCGGTGATGGGCCACGCCGACGGGATCTGCCACGTGTTCGTCGACGCCGCGGCCGATCCGAAGAAGGCCCGTCGCATCGTGCTCGACAGCAAGACCGACTACCCCGCGGCCTGCAACGCGATGGAGACCCTGCTGGTGCACCGCAGCCTGGAGGACACCCTGGGCCGACAGCTGGTCACCGATCTGCAGGGGGCAGGCGTGACGGTGCACGGCGCCCATGGGGCCTATGGCCTGCCGTCGCCGCCCGCCTTGGCCCACGAGTATGGCGACATGGCCTGCACTGTGGCGGTGGTGGACGACGTGGAGGCCGCGATGCGCTGGGTCAACACCCATGGCTCGGGCCACACGGATGCCATCGTCACCGAAGACCCGGTGGCGGCACAGCGATGGCTGGGCGGTGTGGACGCGGCCTGCGCCTTCCACAACGCGAGCACCCGCTTCGCCGATGGCTACCGCTTTGGCCTCGGGGCCGAAGTGGGGATCAGCACCTCCCGCATCCACGCCCGGGGGCCCGTCGGGGTCGAAGGGCTGCTCACCACGCAGTGGCAGCTTCGGGGGGACGGGCACACCGTGGAAGACTTCAAGTCGGGGACGTACGCCTACACCCACCGACCGCTGCCCCACAAAGGCTGAGCTCCTCGCCCGTACGACGCGTCCGCGTGTCTACGATAGGGTCCCGGTCCCGGACTCCTGTGTTCGGGGTTGTCGGAGGTGACATGAGGCTGCTGTTCACGGTGTGGTTGCTCGGCTGCGCGACCGAACCGGCCCCCTCGACCCCCGCACCACAGGCCCCAGCGCCGGCCGTCGCGCCGGCTGCCCCTGCGGCCCCGGTCCCGCCGCCCGCCGCCCCCGCTCCGTCCAATGAGGTCGCGAGGCTGGCGGTGGTGAAGGAGATCTTGACGACGGACCGCTACGCGTTCTTCCGGATGGACGGGTGCGGGCAAGAGGCCTGGGTGGCGGGTCCGCCGACGGAAGGGATCGCCGTCGGCGACGTGCTCGCGTTGCCGGATGGCATGGTGATGACCGACTTCGAGAGCGTCACGCTGAAGCGTACGTTCGATGCCATCCTCTTCGTGGAATGGGTCAAGAAGACCGACGAGGAGCCCGCCTGCGGGCCGATGGTGAAGCCCACCGAGAACCAGCGCATCGGCGTGGTGCTCGAGGCCTCCGAGGCGGGTGGCTACCACTACGCCAAGCTCAGCTACTGCGGCGAGGTCTTCTGGGTCGCGGGCCAGGGTGCGCCGATGGTGCCAGGTACGACCATTCTCACCGAGAAGGGCAACCTGATGACGAACTTCAAGAGCCCCACCACCGGGCAGACCTTCGAAGAGATCGTCTTCGTCGCCCGCTACCAGGTGGTCCCCGGCCTGCCCCTCTGCGAGTGAAGGAGAGGCTGTGTCCGACGACGACATGGGCCCGGTGAAGCAGGTGCTGCTCTACCGGCGCGACCTGAAGATGCGGAAGGGCAAGATCGCTGCACAGTGCGCGCATGCGTCGCTGTCGGTGTTCCTGCGACGCGGCGCCCTTGCCCAAGGGCACCTCGTGGTGCCGTTGGACGCGGCCATGACCAAGTGGATCGAGCGGGGCAGCGCCAAGGTCGTCTTGTCGGTCGACGACGAGGAGGCGCTCCTCGCGGCCCACGCCCTCGCTGAGGCGGCGGGGCTGCCGTGCGCGCTGATCCGCGACGCGGGCAAGACCGAGTTCAAGGGGGTCCCGACCCGCACCGCGGTGGCGATCGGCCCAGCCCCGGTGGCGGCGATCGATGCGATCACCGGTCCGGAGGGCCAGATCGCCACCAAGCTGGCCTGAGCTAGTTGGTGGTGACGCAGCCGGCGGTGACCGCGCAGGAGTTGTCGCACTCGGCCGCGCCGCCGCAGGTGAGCAGGCAGCTGCTGTCGCAGCTGTCGATGTTGCAGGTGTCGGAGTCGCTGCAGCGGGAGGTGCAGCCGTCGCCCTCGCAGGACAGGTCGCAGGTGGTGGCGCTGCAGTCGAGGTCGCAGCTGCCGCCGAGGCAATCGGCCTGACAGTCGTCGCCCGAGCAGGTGAACGAGCAGCCGCCGCCGTCGCAGGTCATGTCGCAGCTGGGTCCGTCGCAGTTGAGGTCGCAGCCGCCCTCGTCGCACTCGTAGCTGCCGCTGCAGTTGCCGCCGATGCAGCCGTCGTCGGTGGGGTCGGTGCCCTTGGTGCCGTCGCCGCTGCAGGCCATGGCAAAGGCGAAGAGCGGCACCAACAAGGCGAAACGAAGGGTGGTCATGGGGGGTCTCCTCTCTCGGGTTCGCCGCCAGCCTAGACCGGAGCGAGGGGCACTGTTTTTGAGGGGGCTTCGGATCGCCCTCAAGTCCCCCTGGATCCTTTCGATGCTCCAGGCATGACTTGTGACCTTCCTGACATCGAGTTGCTCCAAGGAGCCCCCGAGGCCCAAAGCGTTCTGTCCACCTGCGTTCGGCGCACGCTGGAGGAGGGGACGGTGCTCATCGAGCCCGGATCCCTGGACAAGGTGCTGTTCGTGGTGCTCTCAGGCGCTCTGGCGGTGCACGTCGACACCCTCGAGCAGGACGCAGTGGCGTCCATTGGGGCGGGCCAGCACGTCGGAGAGGTGGCCCTCATCGATGGCGAGCCCCGCAGCGCTTGGGTGGTGGCATCGACGACCACCGAGGTGCTGGCGGTGCCGGAGCTGATGTTCTGGGATCTGGTCACTCGGTGGCCACAGGTGGCGATCAATGCGCTGAGGTTCATGGCGCGGCATGTGCGGGGGGGAAATGTGGAAGTGAGCGAGAGCCGCAGGTTGCAGGCGGAATACCGTCGGCATGCGTCCTTCGATGCCCTCACCGGGCTGTACAACCGTCGCTGGCTGGCCGAGGTTCTGCCCCGGCAGGTGGAGCGGGCTCGGGGCAGCGGCGAGGACCTGTCTGTGGTCATGGTCGACGTCGACCACTTCAAACGGTTCAACGACAACTATGGCCATGCCGCCGGCGACTACGTGCTCTTTGCGGTGGGCAAGCGGCTGCAGCGGTCCTTTCGGCCGACGGATCTGGTGGCCCGCTACGGGGGGGAGGAGTTCGTGGTGATCTTGCCCCGCACCATCGGGGAACACGGCTGCACCGCCGCTGAGCGGGTGCGTCGGGCGGTGGCCTCCGAGCAGCTCACCCTCGAGGACGGGACCGAGGTGCAGGTGACCGTGTCGATGGGGGTCGCCTCCCTCGCGACGGGCCAGTCCGCCCATCAGCTCCTCAAGGCAGCGGATCGCGGCCTGTACCAGGCCAAGGGCGCGGGCCGAAACCGCGTCGCCACGTGGGGTGGCATCGAGCCGGCCCCCCTTCCCGGGCTGTTCTAGCGTCCCTGGACATGCCGACGGCCCTGTTGGGGGCTACGTCGGAGACATGTCGACCATGCCTCCCCTCTCTGTCGCGCCCATGATGGATCGCACCGACCGCCACATGCGCCGGGTCATGCGGGCCATCACGCGCCATACGCTGCTGTACACCGAGATGGTCACCCAGGGCGCGGTGCTCCATGGCGAGCGAGAGCGACTGCTCGGCTACGATCCCACCGAGCACCGCATCGCGTTGCAGCTGGGCGGCGACGACCCGGAGAAGCTGGCGGACTGTGCTCGGATTGCCGAGGACATGGGCTACGACGAGGTGAACCTCAACGTCGGCTGCCCGTCGGATCGGGTGCAGCAGGGCAGCTTCGGCGTGGTCCTGATGCGGACGCCAGAGAAGGTGGCCAAGGCGGTGGAGGCCATGGCGGCGGTCGTGTCCGTGCCGGTCACCGTGAAGCACCGCATCGGGGTCGACGATCTCGATCGCTATGAAGACATGCTGCACTTCGTCGACGTCGTGGCGGGCGCGGGCTGCACCCAGTTCACGGTCCACGCACGCAAGGCCTGGCTGAAGGGCCTCTCCCCCAAGGAGAACCGCAACGTGCCGCCGCTGCGCTACGACGACGTCTACCGGCTCAAGCGGGAGCGGCCCCAGCTGGCCATCGAGCTCAACGGGGGCGTGAAGACGATGGACGAAGCGGAGCTCCACCTCGAGCAGGTCGACGCGGTGATGATCGGTCGGGCGGCGTGCGATGCGCCGTACCGTTTCGCAGAGGCCGACCGTCGGTTCTTCGATCCTCAGGCCCCCGTGCCCAGCCGGCGGCAGGTGGTGGAGGAGGTCGCGGAGGTGCTGGGTATCTGGCAGGGGCGCCCCTACTTCAAGGCGCACCACCTCACCCGACACCTGCTCAACCTGTTCGCTGGCGAGCCCGGCACCAAGGTCTGGAAGCGCAGTTTGGCCGAAGCCCCACCCACGGGCGGCCCGGAGGTGCTCTTCGCGGCCTGGGATGCGGCGATGGCGGCGAGGGAGCGACTGGCTGCGCGTCGGGCCAGCTGAGGGCTACCGGCCTGGCAGCGCGAGGGCCCGGGCGAGGATGGCGCCGGTGAAGCGGGGCCGCATGTAGAAGGCCCGCGGGGTGGCGGCGACCCAGCGGCCTTCGTCGTCGACGTGCCAGGTGCGTGCGTCGCCGTCGGCCCCCTTGGGGCGGAGCTGAAGCACCTTTCCGCGCTTGCCGTTGATCTGCCACAGCTGGCCCATGGCGGCGAGCTCGGTGAGCTCCTCCCAGTCGGCCTGCAGCTGTGCCTGCTCCTCCTCCGACGGGGTCCATAGGACGGGGCTTCCGATCAGGCGTTCCCCCGGTGCGGCGTCGCCGACGATGGGCACGAGCAGCACCCGCGTGAGCTTCTGGCGGAGCCAGCAGTCCTCCCAGCGCGACACCCCGGCTGCATCCAGCGGGGCCGTGCACACGAAGGTGCTCTGGGTGGGCTTGCCGCGCCGGTCGACCGGGAGGGTCTTCAGCTCCACGCCGAGGTGGGGGAAGTCGCACTGGGCGTTGGAGCCGCTGGTGGCGCCCAGTGCGGTCTCCAGGACCTGGCCGATCCAGCCCTTGGCACGGCGCAAGTCGGGGGGCACCACCATGTGGTGGCGGCCTGCGACCCAGGCGAGGTTGCGCCCCGCCAGGGCATCGGCGCGGTCGAACAGCTCTTGCTCGCTGCGCGGGGGTGGTGGGAAGGCGGCCATCGCCCCGTCTCCTAACCAGGAGCTTCCCATGAGAGTCGGGCGGAGGCGGGGGATGGCCGCGTTCGGGGATGGGAGGAAGGTGGGACGCCCGGCGGGGGGGCGCGGGTGCACGGAGGTGACCCCCGGACAGTGGTGTGGGGGCGCGCCTGCGCCCCCCGACCGGACGCCCACGATCAGGCGAAGAGACCGCGGCCGTAGGCTCGCTCGAGGGCGACGATGCGGCGGGTGTGGGCGGCGGCCGAAGACATGGCGTCGACCGCGGCGGGGTCGAGGCGGTGCAGGGCGGTGAGGGCCTCCAGCAGCTCCACGGCGGTGGTGGCGCGGGCCCGCAGGTCGGACCGCGTGACCAGCAGCCCGGGGGCATCGAGGGCGCCGCACAGCCGCGCCACTTCGCGGAGTCGCCTCTCCAGGTCGACCAAGCCGATGTAGACGGCGCTGAAGCGCTGCTCGTCGATCGAGGGGAGGCGAGGGACCTGAAGCGCTGCGTCCAAGCCCCGGCGGATGCGGCGAAGGACGGGGAGCACGTCGACGGCATCCACGGGACGGTTGGGGACGATGGTGGGCTGGATGGAAGGGGCGTGGGCGAGCATGTCGGACCTCCGGGTTGCCCAGAGACCAAGCAAACGCGGTGCCGTCGATTTGTCGGCGTTGGTCCGTGAGGCGACGGTTGTCCGACGGGCGACGTCCGTCGGTGCGAGGCCCTGGGGTACACTGAGTCATGCGAACCATCCTTCTCTTTGCCGTTCTCACGCCCCTCACAGGGTGTGACCTCCTGCTCGACATGCTGTCGACCGACTCCGTCATCGACGCAAGCTGTGCGGGCGACGACACCGTCGTGATCGAAGGCTACGACCTGTGCAAGGACTTCGAGGCCAGGGGACGAGTGGAGTGCGACGTGGGCTACCGCATCCGCCTCGACGGCCAGCAGGTGTGCCCTCCGCCCGTCCAGTGATAGGCGAGCGCCCCACCCGACGGAACCACTCCGTCGCGGTCATGGAGGCGCCATGGGCTACTTCGACGGACGACGGATTTTCCTGGCTGGCGGCAGCGAAGGAATCGGACGGTCCACAGCTGTAGAGCTGGCTCGCCGTGGCGCCAACGTCGTGGTGGCCGCCCGCCGCCCTGGACCCCTCGATGAGACCGTGGAAGCGATGAAGGCCACGGCGCCGGATGGCCGGTATGGCGGCATCTCCATGGACATCACGGACCGTGCCGCGGTGCGGGGCGCCGTCGGCGACGTCAACGGCTACCTCGGGGGCCCTGCAGACACCGTCATCGTCAACGTGGGCATGGCCATCACCGGCTACGTCGACGAGCTCGACGACGAGGCGTTCGATCGCATGATCAACGTCAACTACCTCGGCCACGTCAACGTCTTGCGCGCCTTCTTGCCAACCCTCAAGGAGACGGGCAACGCCAACGTCTGCTTCGTGAGCTCGGCCCTCGGGTTCATGTCGATGCCCGGCTACTCGGCCTACTCTGGCAGCAAGTACGCCATCGCCGGCTTCGCCGAGAGCCTCCGCATGGAGCTCAAGTCCTTTGGCATCCGGGTCACGGTGTTCTACCCGGGCACCACCGACACCCCGGGCCTCGAGAAGGAGAACGCGACCAAGCCGAAGGCGGTGTGGAAGATGGAGGCCGACTCCTCCTTCTCCAAGACCCACCAGCCCGACGATGTCGCCAAGTCACTCCTCAAGGGCATCGAGCGGGGCTCCTTCGAGAACTTCCCCGGGATCGACGTGTCTTTCATCCGCTGGATGTACTCCCGCTTCCCCGGCATCTCTCGGTGGATGGCCGACATGGAGTGGGACGCCGCGCGCAAGAAGGTGGAGGCGGAGGGCTAGCCTTCGTCGAGGGGCCAGCCGGGCAACGGGTCGGTGGGCGCCCACTGGGTCACCTTCAGGGTGCGTCCGTCGGGCAAGACGAGCTCGGTGACGAGCTGCAGGCCCTGCACCGAGCGCGTGGCGCCGACCTCATAGATGCCTTGGTCGTCGGACCAGCTCTGGAGTCGTCGGTCGACGGCGTCGAGGTCGATCCGCGTACCGCTGGCCGTGCGCACCACGGAGCCGTCGTTGGAAGGGGGGGCGGGGCTCATCGCCTCGTTCACCCACGAGAACGGGCGGGTGAGCTGGGGATGGAGCGGGTCGTCGGGGCCCACCGTGCGCCCGTCGGCGAGGTGGGCCGTCCATGGTCCGACCCGCTCGTAGCGGAGCTGCCCACCGTGGGCATCGATGCTGCGCCACAGCTCCGCGCCTGAGTCGGTGGCTTGCAGCCGCTGGCGCTGTGCGTCGATGCGGTCGAGTACGTCCTGGGGCGGATCGAGCTCCACGGGCGTCACGTCGGGCTCGACGAAGGCACAACCGATCCACAGCACGAGCGAGGTCCAGACCATGGCGACGAGCTAACCCCTTGCATGCGAAGCGCATGGGCAGTCGTGTGGGTCGGGCTCGCCTCGCCCGCCCAGGGGCAGACGGGACCCCAGCAAGCGCCGGGTTGGTGGGTCGATGCGTCGTCGGCGCTGGCGCCCGGGGCCTGGTCCGTGCGCCACGCGCTGGCCTGTGATGAGAATGAAGGAACGCAGGGCATCGCGGCCGTGGTGTACAGCCGCAAGCAGGGCACGATGGCCTGGGGCCACGCGTCGGTCCGGGCGGTGGGCTGTCGCGATGGGGAGCCGTTCGACCACGAGTACGAGACCTACTCGGTGACCCGTGGCAACTGGCCGGAGATCGAGCGCGTGTTGGCGGGCGACCCGGTCCTCGAGGACGAGGCGTACTGGCGTCGCCAGAAGGGGAGGATCTTCGCGTTTCGCAACGACGACCCGGTGGACGGCGGGTTCTACGCCGACTCCCATGCGCGGAACCGGGAGATCTACGAGATCTGGCTGGATGTGACCCCGGAGGAGGCCGAATCGATGGTGGGTGCGTTGGAGGCACGGCTGGTCGACCAGTCGCAGCACATCCAACGGCGCGACGACCTCGACGGAACCTACGGGGCGCTGTCGACCAACTGCACGCTGCCGCTGCAGCAGCTGCTGGACGGGGGGTGGCACCTTCCGTTCCGTTGGTTGCGGGAGCTGGAGGACGGTGCCCGCCTGCGGGTCCTTCACCCCTCCCGCCACCTCCTGACTCGTTGGGGTGCGGTGCCAGAACGGGTGGAGCGGCGACCGCGACCGGTGCTGCGACGGGGGGGCTCGGCGCCTCTGGAGGCGTCGGGCCCGGTGTTGCCGGTGGATGGCGCTTGGCCGGCGGACATCCGGGGGGCCGCACAGGCACCGCGGGAGCGCGGTCTGTCGGTCCGCGCCAAGGGCGACTGAAAGCTTGCACGATCTGATCCGAGGGGAGGGTCTGGAGGTGCTCCGTGATCTTCGCCTTGCTCGTGCCGATGGCCCTCGCCGGCTGTCCTGAGCCCGAAGCGATGCGTGCGGCGGCAGAAGGCGGCTGGTTGCTCGACGACCAGCGACGCTGTCTGCACCGTGCCCTCAACCGTCGTCGCACCATGGACGAGGCGTCCCGGCTGCTGCTGGCCGACGCCGAGGCTCGGTCCGACACCTGGACGTGGGCCTCGCTGGCCCGCGACCACATCGAGCGGGTCCCCGAAGACGGCGAGGTGTGGCTGGAGCTGGTGATGGACACCCATCGCCACGGGCCGCCTGCCGATGTCGTGCGTCTGGCGAACCAGGCCCTGGGCTCTCGAGATGCCTGGGCGACCGGCGATGACCCTCGGGTGGTCACCTTGATGCGGCTGCGAACCTACGCCGCCCTTCACGCCCGGAAGGGCATGGGCCTCGACGACGACGTGGTGCGCTATGCCCGCGAGTGGCTGGAGACCGCCCAGGACACGGCCCCTGCGGTGGCGTGGGAGCTGGCGGGGCTCACCCCACACGAGTGAGTCACGCCCGCTCGGAGAGGCCTTCCCAGCGCGCGAACAGGGCCTCGATCTCCCCAGGAATCGCCTCACTGCGGGCGTTGAGGTCGGCCACGTCGTCGGCCCGGTCCTTGTAGGTGGCCGGATCGGCCAACGTGGCCAACGTGGTCTCGAGGGCCTTCTCGAGCTCGTCGATGCGATCCGGCAGGGCCTCGAGCTCCTGCTTCTCCTTGTAGGAGAGGCGCTTCCCCTTGCGGACCTTCGGCGGCGGCGGCGCTGCGGGCGCGGGGGCCTCGACGACGGGGGGCATCGCGGCGGCCGCAGCAGCCTCCTTCTGCCGAAGTGCCCGGGCCCGGTTCGCTTGCTGTCGGCTGGCGTAGTGGCCGATGTGGGCGTCGCCCTCGAAGGCCAGCACCTGGGTGGCCACCCGGTCGAGGAAGGCGCGATCATGGGTGACCACGAACACGGCGCCGTCGTAGGCGAGGAGCGCCTCCTCGAGGATGCGTAGGGTGAGCAGGTCGAGATCGTTGGTGGGCTCGTCGAGCAGCAGAACGGTGGCTCCCTGGAGCATGAGCCTGGCCAGCAGCAGACGTGCTCGCTCGCCCCCAGAGAGGCTCTCGACGTGTTGGTCGAAGTGCTGCCGCGTGAAGGCGAAGCGCTCGAGGAAGGTGGCCACGTGCACCCAGTTGTCGCCTACCTGCACGCGGTCGTTGCCGTCGCCGGCCGCCTCGAAGACGGTGTCGGTGTCGACCAGACCGGTGCGGGCCTGGTCCAGCACGCCGATGCTGGCCTTGGGCCCCCGCAGGATCTCCCCCTCGTCGGGCGTCTCGACGCCTCGGAGCAGACGCAGCAGGGTCGACTTGCCGGCGCCATTGGGCCCCATGACGCCCACCCGGTCGCCGGGACGGAGCACCAACTCGAGGTCGGTGAACAACGGTCCGTCGTCGTAGCCCTTGGCGACGCCGTGGAGCTCGATCAGCGTGGCGCCCTGATGCACGCCGGTGCGCAGGTTCAGCGCCAGGTCCCGTTCGGTGATGGTGGGCACGTTCTCTTTGAGGGCGTCGAGGCGCTGCAGACGGGCCTTCTGCTTGGTGGAGCGAGCCGAGGGCGAGCGTGCGGCCCACGCTGCCTCCGTGGCCACCATGCGGAGCATGCGGTCCCGCTTCTGCACCTTGCGGAACTGGCGCTCGGCTCTCGCGATCAGGTAGTCGCCGTAGGAGCCCTCGTAGGGAATGCACTCCCCGTCCTCCACCTCCACGATGCGCTCGGCGACGGCCTCCAGGAGGTACCGATCGTGGGTGACGAGGAGGAGGGCGCCTCGAAAGCCCTGCAGGTAGGCCTCGAGCCACTGCACCAAGTCGGCGTCGAGGTGGTTGGTGGGCTCGTCGAGCAGCAGCACGTCGGGGGCCGACAGCAGGCAGGTGGCCAGGGCGAGGCGCCGGCGTTCCCCGCCGGAGAGGTCTGCGATGCGGGCGGTGCGAGGTGGCGCCCCGACGCGGTCGAGGATGCCGTGGATCTTGTGGTCGATCTGCCAGCCCTCTTGGTCGAGGCGGGCCTGGAGCTCGCTGGCCAGGTCGGGGTCGTCGTCTTCGAGGGCCTGCTCGTAGGCAGCGACGAGCTCCCGGTGCCAGCCGACGGCGGCGTCGACGGCATCCTGCACGAACGTGCCCGGCAGGTCGGGGTCCTGATCGAGGATGGCCACACGGCCTTTCCGCTCGACGCGACCTCCGTCGTGGGGGGCGCGTCCTGCAAGGATGGCCAACAACGTGCTCTTGCCCGAGCCGTTCGTGCCAACGAGGCCGACCTTGTCCCCCGAGTGCACGTGGAGGTTGGCCCCCCGGAGGACCTGACGGTCTCCGAAGCTGCGTTCGATGCCTTCGGCCACGAGGTGTGCCATGCCCTGTCTCTCCTGTCCCGTCCGGCTTCATGGAGGGACGCTGAGCGCCCCGGACGCGTGGTGGAGCGCCCCGAGGGAGCGGTCCGAGGCCCACGGGCGTCGCCTACGGTTTCACGCAGGTAGCGCATCGCTCAACGGTGGGCGCGCCGGATCCGAGGAACACCCCTCGGAGGTCCCATGGAACGACGAAGCAGGCGTCGCGGCAACTACTCCATGTTGATGGGATTCAGCCTGGTGGGCATTCTCGGAATGGGTGCGATCGGAGTCGACATCTCGTACTTGGCCACGGCCAACGACCAAGCCCAGACGGTGGCAGACGCTGCTTCCCATGCCGCTCTGTTGACCTACCGGGACAGCGAAGCATCCAGTCACGAGACCCGCGCGGCCCAGGCGATGGTCGCCGCTCAGTGGGTGGTGGACAACAACGACGTCGGGTTTGGCGGGACCGCGGACCTCTCCCAGCTGGAGTTCGGGGTGTTCGATGTTCGTTCCGGGGGCTTCACCCCTGGGGGAGGCGATACGCCCAACGGCGTGCGCGCCACGGTGTCCCGCAAAGGGGACAACGCCCTCGACACCATCCTCGCCGGTGTGATCGGGACCGATCAGATGGAGGTCGAGCGCGCATCGACGACGGCCTTCTCCACCAAGGACGTGATGCTGGTGGTGGACCTCTCTGGTTCCATGTACGACGGGCGCGGCGTGCCTCACGCCTCCCAACGAGGCGCCACTGAGGTCGTAGCCGGCGTGCGGTACGCCACGGCCCACAAGGCGGTGCGGAACGCGTTGGTCGCATTTGGGGAGTACTCGGTGCAGCGGCGGGCACCTGGCGACCGGCTCGGCGTGTCCGTGTTCGCGGAGAACAGTGTGTTGTGGCAGCCGGCCCAGCGGCTCTCGTCCGAAGGGCCCGCACTGCTTGCGGCCCTCGAAGACTGGGGCGTGCCGAATGCATCTCGGTCTGGGACCACCCGGTCCTACCCGTCGGGGGACCGCTACGCGGTCGTCCACCAACTTGGCCGCCGCTGGTATTTCGGGACCCGGGGCAACAAGAAGCGAGGCCTCGCCTACGCGAGCAACAGCGTGGACGACTGCCAAGACGTGATGGACGCCCAATTTCGCTGGGAGGGCTGGGATGCGTACCCGGACCGTCCCAACGTGTGCGACATCGGCTCGTGCACCAACCCCGGCCCCGCCGTGGACCTGGCGGTCGACGAGATGGTGTCCCGGGGCACCGATGGGTCGTTCAAGGCCATCGTGGTGCTGTCGGATGGCATGCCGACCTGCGGGGACGGCGCCAACGGGCTCCTCTCCGCGACCGCTCGCGCCTGGGACGACCACGGCATCCATGTGTGGACGGTGGCGTACGACGGCGCCGACGGGATCGATGCTGGGTTGATGGAGGAAGCTGCCCGCGGCCTCGGCACCTACTCGGAGACCCCCGATCCGGACCAGCTGGACGACCTGATGGTGGACATCGCCGAGCGATTCCCTGTCGCGATTGTGAGGTGAGCATGAGGTGGATGTGGTTTGCGCTCGGCGTCGCCGCGTGTGGAGGTCCGGTGGCGACCTTCGACTCCGAACTCGACCGAGAAGACGAGGCCCCGAAGACCGTACGCTTTCACGACGACGGCCCCGTGGTGGTCGTCCCCACGACGCCGGCTGCAGAGCCAGCGGACGTCGTGGATGCGGTCGCCCAGGCGTCGGCCCCGGCGCCCACGGCGTGGCCACCGATCGCGCCCCCCGTCGATGGTCGGGTGCGGGACGAACCGTTCGATTGGCCCTTCGAGGCACGCCCGTCGGGAGGGCGCGTGGAGGCCGAGGAAGGTGCGGATGCGTCCGATGTGCACCTAGTGGACCCTGGCCTTCTCCGTTGAGGGCGGTCGGAGCTGCCCGATTGTCCAGGGAGAACGGGTGTGTAATCGTGACGTAATCCTCTGTGTCATCGCTCCTTGGTAGAACAACATCATCAGGGAGCAAGCCATGCACGAACGAACGAACGACCGCCGCGGCAACTACTCGATGATGATGGGCTTCTCAGTCGTCGCCATCCTGGGCTTCGGTGCCCTGGGCATCGACATTTCCTACATCGCGATGGCGAGCACCCAGGCCGCCGCGGTCTCGGATGCAGCATCCCATGCGGCCCTGCTCACCTTCCGCCAGGCTCCTGGCGACGAGGCCTCCCGGAAGGCCCAGGGCGTCACGGCCGCCGAGTGGGTGGTCGACAACAACGACGTCGGCTTCGGCGCTCCGGGGTCGCTCGACAGCCTGGACTACGGGGTGTTCAACTCCGGCAGCGGCACGTTCAACTCCGGTGCCACGCCGGCCAACGCGGCGCGCGCCCAGGTCACCCGGACCGGTGGCAACGGCCTCGAGCTGATGCTGGCGCCCATCATCGGCATCAACACCGCCAACGTCGACCAGTCCGGCACCACGGTCGCCAACCCCCGTGAAATCATGGTGGTCGTCGACCGGTCTTGCTCCATGAACTGGGGCTCGCCGCTCACGGGCCAGCAGGGCACGGACCTCGCTCTGGAGGCCTTCTCCGAGTACATGGTCGACCATCAGGTGCCGCTGGACCGCATTGGGGCCACCTGGTTCAACGCCGGCGGCGGCTGGATGGACTCGCTGAAGTACATCGACGGCAACGAGGGGGCGATTCTGGCCACCTGGGCGTCTTGGAATACCTGGAGCATGTGGGGCTCCACCGACCAGCGCGACGGCATCATCCCGGCGCACAACGCCTTGAAGAGCTCGGGCAACGATCTGTCGTTCAAGGCCATCATCGTCATCTCGGATGGCAACCCGAACCCGTCGGACCTCTCCGGGCCCTTCTTGAGCGCCACGGCCAATGCCTGGGCCGACGGGATTCACGTGTGGACGGTCGCCTTCGGCAGCAGCATCAACGACTCGTTGATGGAGGCTGCGACCAAGGGCCTGGGTACCTACGAAAAGACTCCGGACTCCACCGGTCTCTCGGCCGTCATGCTGAAGATCGCCGAGTCCATCCCTGTCGCGCTGGTGGAGTGATGCATACGAACCCTCACACGACCTTCTTGAAGAGGACTCGGCGCCGCGGTGCCAACGCGGTCGAGTTCGCCCTCACGCTTCCCATCTTCCTGTACATGATGCTTGGCGTGCTCGATTACGGCTACCTGATGATGGCCCACGCCATCCTCGACGCCGCCGCGATGGAGGGCACCCGCGAGGGGGCCATCACCGACCCCTACAACATCGCGGACATCACGGGCATCGCCGAGTCGACCGCCCAGGGCGTCGCCGGCGGGCTCTGCGGGGGCGACTGCTCCTACACCTGTCAGGACGTCGGCAACCCGCCGGAGCGCGAGATCACCTGCGACCTCCGCTGGGCCATCGACCCCATCATCGGCCTCGTCCCTTTCCCCACCCAGATCCAGAGTCAGGGTCGCCAGCTGCTCGAGTGGCAGCGGAACCGATGAAGGAGTCGATGATGCGCAACAAGACGTTCAAGCAGCGCGAGAACCGCCGGCGGGGTGCCGCCGCCATCGAGTTCGGTCTCTGGATGCCGATCCTGGCGATTCTCCTCTCTGGCCTCGTGGACCTCTCCTGGTTCATGAGTCGCTACCACCTGGTCCAGCGGGCCACGATGGATGGGGTTCGGTTCGGGATTCGCAAGGCAGCGGAGGAAGACACCTCCGACGCACAGGGCTCCAAGCAGGTTCCGGCGGCCGAGGCCCGGGCGCTCTCGGTCCTGAGCGGCTTCGGGCTGTCGTCGCCGACGGTCAACGCGACCCTCATTCCGAATGGCGGTGGGTGCCCGTTCGACCGGCTCGAGATGGACACCACGGTGGATTTCCAGCCGCTCATCGGCTTCATTCCGATGCCGACCGTGATCACCGCGGACTTCGCGATGATGTCCGAGATTCAGCGCTGACGGTGCCTGGGTCCCAACCATGCGCGGCTGGCCTTCGGGCTGGCCGTTCGTGCTCAGGGCCGTGGCTTCGTTGTGTAGGTTAGGAAGGGTGTGACACACTCCTTGGAGTGGGAGGCCAGATGGGACTCGTGGTGTGGATGCTGTGGATCGGCTGTGGCGAGTCGGCGACGTTCGAAGAGGTCGAAGAGCCGGTGGCCGTCGAGGTCGACGCGGTGCCATCGGGCTCCGAGAAGGCCCCAGAGCTTGAAGCGCCCGTCGATGCGCGTCCCGACGAGGTGCAGGTGAAAGCGCCCGTTCCAGGTCAGCCCTGGCCGCCGATCGTGGTCCCAGAGGGACCTCGGGAGCGGGAGTGGGATTGGGACTTCAAGCACAAAGGAAGCACCAAGACCTCCCGGAGCCGCTCGTCGGAGCGAAAGTCCGGGGAGATGACCAAGGAGGAAATCGACGCGGTGGAGCTCCAGGACGACGCGGATGGCGGAAAGGATGAGGATTGGGTGTACCAGAGCGATTGATGGCTTCGGTGCGTCGACCCTTTGGGATCCCTCTGACCCACCTCTTCGCGACAAAACGATCGCAGCCCGACGGGGCAACCGGGGCTTTGACGCCCCATTTGTGGATCGGTTCTTGCACCTGCGCGGTTCAGTGCTGTGGGAGGCTGCGTGGACGATCGACTGCGAAACGGGACCTGGAAGCGACGGAGTGAAGCGGCGAGTGTGCCTCCGGCTTCGCTGCCGACGCGAGAGGGGTTGCTCCATGCGCCGATCGGCAGTGAGTACGCGGGGGAGACCACGGAGTGGACCCCCCTGACCCGTCGGGCCGCCGCTGCTCGCGCCTACACCCCGGTTCCGGTCTCGCGCCGCACGGGCCTGATCGCAGGTGGCGTGGTGCTGGCAGGCAGTGGCCTCGGCGTCATCGGTGTGTCCGCGTTGGCCCTCACGGTGGGCCTGGTGGCGGGGGCGGTGATCGCCGCAGACCGATTGGCCGTTCCTGGGCCCACGCCGGTGGCCCACCACGCGCCGATCCAGGTGGAGGAGGGCGCCCCGGTTCGCGTGCAGCCCGAGGTGGCGGTCGCCGCCGCTCCGGCCGAGCCCGCCGCTGCGCCTGCGGTCGCGCCGGCTCCTCCAGCGAAGACCCGCCGAACCGCACGCCCCACGCGCACCGCTCGGACCTCGAGCCGCGGCACCGCGCCCCGTCCGCCCGCCGCCGCCCCGGTTGCAGCTCCTGCTCCCGTGGCCGCCGCTCCGACCCCGACCCGGACCCCCACGCCGTATGCGGCCCCGGCCGCCCCCGAGGCGTCCGCGCCCGTGGCGGCTGCACCCCTGCCGGCCGCGGCTCCAGCGCCCGTCGCCGCGGAGGCGCCCCCTGCCCCGGAGGCCCCGACGGTGGCTCCGGCCCAAGACGACTCCTGGTTCGCTCAGGCCGCTCAGGTGGCCACGGACCTGCTCGCAGACGAGCCGGAGGCGGCCCCCGTCGAGGATTCGTTGGACGACCTCGTCGCCGACCTCGGAAGGGATCCGGCGCCCACCGACGTCGAGGACTCGCTGGACGACCTCATCGCTGATCTGAGCGACGAGCCCCTGCCGACCGCCCCGGCCCCCGTCACGTCGGCGGCGCCGGTCGTCGAGGCAGCGCCGGTGGCTGTGGCTGCTGCGGCGGTCGCCTCCGAGGACGATGGGCTCGCCGATCTGCTCGCCGACCTCGACGACGAGGCGTTGCCTACGGCCGCTGCGCCCATCGAGGCTGCCGCCGCTCCCGCGGAGGACGGTGGCTGGATGGCCTCGGCTTCCTCCCTCGTGGGCGCTGTGGTCGACCAGGTCTCTGGCGATGGCGTCGCGACCGCGGACATGCCTGGAGTGGCCGCCATGGCCACCAGCTCCTTCGCCCCCGCGGCCCCCGTGGCAGCGCCGAGCGCCCCCGTCGCGGCCGCCGCACCCGCTGCGCCTGTCGCTGGCTACGCGCCCGCCGCTCCCGTGGCGGCCCCCAGCGCACCTGCCGGAGCCTCCGTCCCCGCCGCTGCCCCCGTTGCACCGGTGGCGCCGGCCGCGGCCCCGGTGGAGGCCCCCCGCGGCTTCGAGCCAGCGTCGGCGGCGGCGTATGCGCCGCCCCCTCCTCCTGCCTGCGTGGGCGAGCTATGCGGCGATGATGCAGCGCTGGGCTACGTCGACGGAAGCGGACACGACGACCTGCTGGCCGGTGGCGGCGACGACTGGGCCATCGACGTCCAGGAGACCAACGTGGCGGCTCAGTTCGCCGACATGGGCGGCGACGACGAAGGCGACCTGGACGGCCTCGACACCCTCGACTCGATGATGGTGGAGGTTCGGACCGACCAGCCTGGGGTGTCGGTGGAGATCGACGGCGCCTACGCCGGCGTCACCCCGCTCCTCGTCGGAGTGGGCTCGGGCTACCACGCAGTGAAGCTCACCCTCGGCGACGTGAGCCAGCGCTTCGAGCTGCAGCCCAAGGCCGACCCCGACGCGTGGTGCTTCGACATGAAGGGCCGCACGTTCAAGATCGACCGCTGCCGGTAGCGGGCAGGCCCGCCGCTCGGGTCGCCTACCGCAGTCCGTGCCGGTTGAGCAGACGGTAGAGCGTCTTGCGGTCCACGCCACCCATGCGGGCGGCCTTGGCCAGGTTGCCACCGGCTCGCTTGACGAGGTCGTCCAGGTACTGCAGCTCGAAGGCGTCCATGAGGGCTTCTCGCGCCTCGTGGTAGGTGCCGGAGACCAGCTGCGGGTCGAGCTCCACGGGGCCCTCGGGCCGCGTCCGACCGGCGATGGCGTCGGGCAGGGAGGCCATGGGGATCAGCTCTCCGTCGGTGAACGGGATGGCCCGCTGCACCACGTTGCGCAGCTCCCGCACGTTGCCGGGCCATCGCCAGGCCCGGAACAGGGCGGTGACGTCCTTCGACAGCCCGGTGACGCCATGAGAGAAGCCAGCCTGCCGGAGGAAGTGGTTCACGAGCATGTCGAGGTCGTCGAGGCGGTCCCGGAACGCGGGCACGACGATCTCGACGGTGGCGAGTCGGTAGTACAGGTCGGCTCGGAAGCGCCCTTCCTGCACCTCGTGGTTGAGGTCGCGGTTGGTGGCCGCCACGATGCGCACGTCGACGGGGCGGTAGCGGGTGTCGCCGACCCGACGCACGGCGCGTTGCTCGAGGGCGCGGAGCAGATGAGGCTGCAGGTCGAGGGGCAGCTCTCCGATCTCGTCGAGGAACAGGGTGCCGCCGTCGGCCTTCTCGAACAGGCCCGGCGCGTCGCTCTCAGCGCCGGTGAAGGCCCCCTTGATGTGGCCGAAGAGCTCTCGGGCGATGAGGTCGTGAGGCACCGCAGCGGCGTCGAACACGACCATGGGGCCGCCCCGCCGGTTGGATCGGGCATGGATGGCCCGGCTGGCGAGCTCTTTGCCGGTGCCGGTCTCGCCGTGGACGAGCACCGACAGCTCGGTGGGGGCGACCCGGGAGAGCACCGAGTACAGCTCGCGCATCGCCTGGCTTCCGCCGACGATGCCCTCGAAGTGGTCCGCCTCGGCGGGCTCGATGTCGTGCACTTCGTCGATGGGGCTGATCTCCATCTCCGTGCGCCCGACCCGCACGCGGGTGGCCTGGTGCACGTACAGCTCGCGCACCTTGTTGCCGCCGTACCGAATGCCGTTGGTGGAGCCGAGGTCGCGGAGGAGCGGACCGGCGGGCGTGCGCCGAATCTCGCAGTGCCGGCCACTCACAGCGGAGTCCGACAGCTGCAGCTCGTTGCCCTCGGCGGCGCCGATGTGGACCACGGGCACGTCGAACACGTGGTCGGCTGGGGCGTCGGGCCCCGACACGATGCGGACCCGCATCCTTCGCAGGGTGATGCGTCGGTTGGCGTTGGGGTCGACCAGGATGGACGTGTGACCGGACAGGGAGGCCTCCTGGGGCGGAACCGAGACAGCCGGTGGGGGCGCTCTGTGGACCGTGGATGGCGTTGCTGCACGCAGCATACCAACCATCGACCCGGCCGTGGCACCGCCCGCGAGGGGCTCGGACCCCCTCCGAATGACCAGCCTGTCCTACTGGTTCAGCAAGGTAGCGGGCCTCCGATTTGGAGCCCTGATCGCCGGGAACGACGACAAGTGCCGGTCTGGCCATGACAATCGGTGACTGGGGCTTCCGTTGCCTGCGGAGCCGTAGTGCCTACCGTTTCCATGAAAGCGGAGCTTCGCCGTCCCCTGCGAGCCTCCAACGACCCGACCCGCGTACTGGAGTACCCCATGGCCGACGTGCGACTGGACTTCTCTGTCCCCAACAACCTTCCTACCTCCCTTCCGCTCCTCGCGTTGCGTCGCGGGGTGTTGCTCCCTGGCGCCGCTGCACCCTTCTTGGTGGGGAGGTCCCGCTCCCTTGCCGCGCTCCACGCTGAGCACGACGGCTACTTGCTGGTCGCTGCTCAGCGAGACCCGGTCGCCGATCCGGCGCCCTCGGACTTGCTCCCTACGGCGGTGCTCGCTCGCATCGTCGACCGCAAGCAGGCGGGCGGGCAGGGCGTCCGTGCGGTCCTACAAGGGGTGGCTCGGGTGAACCTCACCGGCTTCCCCAGCACCCAGCCCCACCTCGAGGCCACCTTCCAAGTGGTGGACGAGGCCTGGCCCGTCGATCCGGAGGGCAAGGGCGTGCTGTCCGCCTTCCGCGAGGAGGTGGAGCGGTCCGCCGAAGTGTTCGGCGCCTCCGCGGCCCTGCCGGCTCTGCTCGCGCTGCCCCGAACCCTGTTGATCGACGCGGTGGCCGCGAGCCTCGACGGGGGCGCGGACTTCCAGCGAGAGGTCCTCGTCACCCATGACCCCCTGGCCCGTGCGGAGCGCGTGCTCGTGCAGCTGGTCAAGGGGCGGGAGGCCGTGGCCGCGCGGGACTCCATCAAGGAGCGCGTGCAAGAGGCGACCCGAGATCAGCAGCGGGAGTTCTTGCTCCGCCAGCAGCTCAAGGCCATCCAGCAGGAGCTCGGCCAGGGCGGTGACGATGACGAGCTGGGCCGTCTGAAGGAGCGGCTGGCGGAGACCGACCTGCCCGAAGAGGTCGACGAGGTGGTGCAGCGGGAGATCCGGCGCCTGGAGCGCCTCGGCAACCAGTCCCCTGAGCGCTCGGTGGCCATCGACTGGCTCGAGTGGATCGCCGACATGCCCTGGGGGCGTGAATCCGCTGTGGACGTGGACCTGACCGCCCTAGAGGCCGCCCTCGACAAGAGCCACTACGGCCTGGATGACGTGAAGAAGCAGGTGGTGGAACACCTCGCGGTGCGCAAGCTCGCGGGCTCGGGCCGAGCGGACATCCTGCTCCTCGACGGGCCACCTGGGGTGGGCAAGACCTCCATCGGCCAGGCCATCGCGGATGCCACGGGCCGGAAGCTCGTGCGGGTGGCCCTCGGCGGCGTGCGCGACGAGGCGGAGCTGCGGGGCCATCGCCGGACCTACATCGGTGCCCGGCCCGGACGACTGGTGGAAGGCCTGCGTCGTGCGGGCACCCATGATGCGGTGGTGCTCCTCGACGAGATCGACAAGCTCGGCACGGGCAACTGGGGCGACCCCTCCGCGGCGCTGCTGGAGATCTTGGACCCCGAGCAGAACCACGCCTTCGTGGACCGTTACCTCGAGGTGCCCTTCGACCTGTCGAAGGTGCTCTTCGTGGCCACGAGCAACGACCTGTCCCGCGTGCCGGGCCCCCTTCGGGACCGCATGCAGATCCTGTCCATCGCTGGCTACTCCCGACGGGAGAAGCTGGTGATCGCCAAGGAGCACTTGCTCCCGGTCGTCGCCAAGAACGCGGGCATGGAGGCGGATGCGGTCGTGTTCACCGACGAGGCCCTGCAGGATGCCATCGACGGATGGACCCGTGAGGCCGGCGTGCGCGAGCTCCAGCGGGTGCTGGGCAAGGTGTACCGCCGCGCCGCCGTGCAGAAGGCGAAAGGCAAGCTCGAGGGGGTGCTGCGCGTCGACAAGGAGGACCTGGAGACCTACCTCGACCGCCGCCGCTTCACCGAGGAGGAGCCCGAGGTGACCAAGCAGGCGGGCATCGCCCGCGGGCTGGCGTGGACGCCGGTGGGGGGAACGGTGCTGTACGTGGAAGCCAGCACCCTGCCTGGGCACGGCAACCTCGTGCTCACGGGGCAGCTCGGCGACGTGATGAAGGAGTCGGCCCGTGCGGCCCTGACCTACGTGCTGGCCCATGCTGAGTCGCTGGGCATCCCCCTGGACGTGCTCTCGGACCAGGACGTGCACATCCACGTGCCGGCTGGCGGCGTGCCCAAGGATGGGCCCAGCGCTGGGGTCACGATGTTCACCACGCTGGCATCGCTGCTCTCCGGCCGACCGGTGCGGGACGACGTCGCCATGACCGGGGAGGCCACGCTCCGTGGTCGGGTGCTGCCCGTCGGCGGCATCAAGTCCAAGGTGCTCGGCGCCCACCGGCGCGGCATGAAGCGGGTCATCCTGCCCAAGGCGAACGAGCGGGACGTCGACGAGATCCCCCAGGAGGTCCGGGACGAGCTGGAGATCATCTTCGTGGAGCAGATGTCCGAGGTGCTGAAGGCGGCCTTGGTGCCTGAGGAACAGGTCGACGGCGGACGCCAGGACGCTGCGGTCCGGGCGGCGTAGGCCCCACGGTCCGTCCTCGATACACCATGTCGCTCCCCGGGATCCTCGGGGGGCGACCTTCGTCGCGAGGTGTCCGTGCGCAAGCTCCCTTTCGACCTTCCTACGGTGCCGCTCCCCGAAGCGACGGACGTCGTGGTGCTCGGCGCGGGCCTCGCTGGGGCGGCCACGGCTCGGTACTTGGCCGAGGGAGGGGTCGGGGTGGTGGTGATCGACCCGGACCCGGGTTGGGTGGACCCCCTCGGCCACGTGGAGCTCGGCGCGGTGGAGCAGCCGCACCGCACGGTCGCGTCCCTCGGCAGCCAAGCCGATCCGCTGTTCGGCTTCGCTCGGGAAGGCGCACAGCTGCTCGAGGCCGACGGCCTGTTGGATCGGTGTGGGGGCCTGTGGGTGGCGATGGAGCATGGGGAGGCGGAGGAGATCGAGCGCTCGGTGGAGGCCCTGGCCGTGCTCGGGGAGCCCGCCGAGGCCTGGTCGGCGGCCAAGGTGGAAGGGCACCTGGACGGAGGCCACATGGGGCCCGCCCTGCACCTCCCCAGGGACGGACGCATCGATCCGGTGGCCGTGCGTCGGCTGTGGCGGGATGTGGCGCCGGATGTGGTCTGGGTGAAGGGCTGGGGACGACCGGTGCACGACGAAGACCACGACGGCGTGGTCGTGGCCGTCGGCGGAGCGCGGATTCGGGCCGAGATGGTGGTGATCGCTGCCGGGCATCGCTCGGCGGAGCTCGACGCCACCCTCGAGGGGTGGTTGACGCCGGTGCGCGACCAATGGCTTCGCACCGCCCCCGTGGACCGGCCCCTGCCTCTGGGCCGGGCCGGCCACGGATGGACGGCGTGGCAGCAGGACGACGACGGATGCCTCTGGGTCAGCGGGGCGCGATGGGCCTCCCCCCATCTGGAGGTGGGCGAGACCGACTTGACCGCCGAGGGAGAGGTGGTGGGACGCATCCGTGGACGCCTGGAGGCCTTCCTGCGAGACCGGCTGCAGGTGGGCGCGCCCGTAGAGGCCCGCGGTGCGAGGGCCTTCGCTCAGACCCCCGATGGTTTGCCGGTGATCGGACCCCTTCCCGGGGACCGTCGCACCATCGTGGCGGCCGGCTTCGGCCCTTCGTCGGTCGCGTGGTCGGTGGCGGCGGCGCGCTCCATCGCCGACGGCATCCTCGACGGGGGAGGCGCGGTGCCCCGGTGCGTGGAGTCGCGGCGCCTGGTGCGCTGGCGTCGCGCATAGACTGTGGCCATGACCCGCCTCGCCGTCCTCGGAGACATCCACGGCCACTGGACCGACGCCGACGCGCCGATGCTCGACAAGCTCGGCTACGACGCGGTCCTGGTGGTGGGCGACCTGGCTGGACTGCGCTTCGCTGGCACCCTGAAGGTGGCCCGCGGGCTGTCGGCCCTGCGCACCCCGACCTTGGTGATGCCCGGGAACCACGACGCGACCCACCCCATGCAGCTGTTGGCCCACGTGGCGGGTCGACCACGCCTTGGCGACCCACTTCGGCCGGTGCAGTCGCGGCGCCTGGAGGCCCTCCACGACGCCCTCGGTCCATGTGTCGTGGCCGCCTACAGCCGCCACGCGGTCGGCGACCTCACGGTGATCGCCGCGCGCCCTCACTCCATGGGGGGCCCCCACCTCGCCTTCCCGGCGATGCTCGATAGCTACTGGGGGGTCGACTCGCTCGAGCGCTCCGCCACGCGGCTGTGTGAGCTCGTCGATGGCGCGGGCACCGAAGACCTGGTCTTCCTTGCCCACAACGGCCCCACGGGCCTCGGGGAGCACGCCACGTCCATTTGGGGATGTGACTTCCGGGCGGAGATGGGGGACTGGGGGGATCCAGACCTGGCGCAGGCCGTCGCCCATGCGAAGGCGCAGGGCCATCGAGTGCGGGCGGTGGTCGCGGGGCACATGCATCGCCGTGCCCGGGGAGGCGCGTCTCGGACCTGGCTCGTCGAGCGCGACGGGACGGCCTACGTGAACACCGCGGAGGTGCCTCGGGTCCGCCGAGGCCGGCACCACCACGTGGTGGTCGAAGTGGACGCCGAGCGTGTGCAAGTGGAGGACCGGTGGGAGACGGGATGAAGAGCGGCACGCGTATGGGGCTGTTCGTGGGCATCATCGCGGTCACGACCACGGCGTGGGCAGCGATGTTCCTGGCGTCGGGGTCGCAGGTTCGTGGCAGCCTCGGCCTGCTGGCCCTGGCCTTTTTCCTCGGCATGGGGGCGGTGTACCAGCGCTTCCGTTCCGAGCTGACGCCGTCGCTGGTGAGCGCCAACGTGGCGCTGGGGGCCATCCTCCACGTGGCGGCGGCGGCCGTCGTCGTGGCCGGAGATCGCATCGGAGAGCTTGGCGTGGTCGGTGCGATGTGGGCGCGGGGCGGCACGTTCCTCGTGGGCCTGCTCGGGCTCGCCGCCGCGTTCTTTGCGTGGACCCGGGCCCGTGGGGGCGAGGAGAAGGAGGTTGCGCCGGCCCCGGTGCCGCCTTCGCCGCGGGGGGCCCCGGAGCCTCCCGAGGCGCTGGAGGCGTGGACGGAGCCGTTGTCAAAGGTCGACACCGATGCGGTCCGGCGCCGCAACGTGGAGGGCCTGAAGCGGGCGTGGGAGCTCGTCGACGACGACCCGGAGGCGGCCCGCGTGTGGTTGGTGCAGGAGGCCCGTCGGGTCGCCGCTGAGGCGGTGGCGGAGGCACGAGACGACGACGACGTGCTGTCCCAGGCGGCCAACCTGCTGGAGTGGGGGGCTCAGAAGCTCCCCGAGCTCGCGGAGCTCGACGTCTCCGACCTCCTCATGGGCAAGGTGATCGCCGACATCCGAAGCAAGTCCGACCGGGTGGAGCGCATCTTCGTCGACCACCGGCAGCTGCACCCCATCCACCCCATCACCCGGGAGACGGCCGAGGTGAAGTGCGAGGCCCGGGCCCAGTCCGCGCGCGACGCCCTGCCGCTGCTGGAGGCCCATGGGATGCGCCTCTCCGAAGACCTCATCGCCGCAGAGGAGGCGCTGGAGCCCTATCGGTCCGTCACCGGCTTCCAGGTGGTGGCGATGGAGGACGGACTCGGCTTCGTCACCTTCGAGGGCAACGGGCGGCGAGAGGGCCTGCTGCGGGCGTTCCCCGACACGGCGGTCGAGGTGGAAGTCCGGCGCTACGTCTTCGACGACGACGCGGTCCGCGAGACCATCCGGCGGCGGGTGGACCGGGTGCGCCGTTGGAAGGGCGTGGCCTGAGCGACAGCGCCCGCGCTGCGGGCGACCCCGTGGGGCCGCGCCGGGCGCGGGCGCTGGTTCCGGCTCGGAGGCCGAAGAACGCTACTCTTCGGCCTTGGCTTCGCTGGCCTCAGCTTCGGGCTCGCTGGCCTTGGCTTCGGGCTCGCTGGCCTTGGCTTCGGGCTCACTGGCCGGGACTTCGGACTCGCTGGTCTCGTCGTCGGCGTCGCTGGCTGCGTCCTCGGCTTCGATCTCATCCGGCTCGTCCGGTGCGACCTGCTGTGCGGCTGCAGCCGTGGGCGCGATGATCATGGTCATCTGGCGCCCTTCCATCCGAGGGGGCATCTCGATGATGGCGTAGTCCTTCACAGCCCGGAACACGCGCATGCACTGGTCGGCACCGATGTCGTGGTGCGCATGCTCACGGCCACGGAACCGGACGGTCACCTTGACCTTGTTCCCGTCGCGGAGGAAGCGGGACGCCGCGCGCACCTTCACGTTCATGTCGTGGTCGTCGGTCTTCGGGCGGACCTTGACTTCCTTGAGCTGAACCTGCGACTGGCGCTTGCGGGCGGCCGCATCGCGCTTCTTCTTGTCGTACTTCATCTTCCCGTAGTCGAGGATCTTGCACACCGGCGGGTTGGCGTTCGGTGCAACCTCGACCAGGTCGAGCCCCTTTTCACGGGCACGGGCCAGGGCATCTTCGGTCATGAACTCGCCCATCTTCGCGCCATCGTCGTCGATCAACAAGATGCGACGCACGCGGATGCGCTCGTTGTAGCGGGGTTCGTTGCTTTCTGGCTCGCGCTGGAAACGCGGTCTTCTACGACGCAGGGTCGCCTCCTATGGGGACTCGTGATTGAACGCGCCGCGATGCGGGCGCGGTTCAAGGGTGCGCATGATCGGCACCATCGTCAAGGGTAAACCCTACGATGCATGAAAAAACGTGCTTCGCGAACGGGTGCACTGACGTACGCGAATAACCGGACGGCGGGTGTCGGGCCACGGGTTGACCCAGGTCCGGAGCGGGTTCCGAGTTGCGTGGCTTGCGATGGGGACATACGACGCCGGCCATGAAAAGAACCTGCCCCGATCCAAACTGCCACGACGGTGTGATCGTTCGCTGGGAGGGGTTCTCGGGCCGCGGCCACAGCCGACCCTGCCCCCAGTGCTGCGGCACCGGCATGGTGTGTGAGCTTCACGACGACCTTCGGGCCGCAGGCATCGTGCCGTGGGGCACGACGGCTGAGGACTTCCGCTCCGGGCCCACGTCCGCGTCCTCTGCTCTCGGGCGCTGAGCAGCCGCCCTTGGCTCACCCCTCGGGAAAGGTGGCTCGCACATAGGCCAGCACGTCGGCGGCCTGGGCGTCGGTGATGCGGGTGCGCCGCATGGAGCCTCGGCCGTTCACCATGGCCCCCACGAGCTCCGCGTCGGTCAGGCGGTGGGCCCGCCCCCGTAGGGCCGGGGTCTGCCCGATGCCGTTCCCTCCGGCGCCGTGGCACTGGGCACAGACCATCTGGAATTGGGCCTCACCACGCCCGGCGACGCCGTCCAACGCCAGGACGGGCTCGACAGGGCGAGGCTCGGCACAGGCCCACAGCAGCACGAACAGCGACGTCACGGTCCCTCCGACGGGGGAGGTATCGCGACCGTCAGGGCGTGGCGGCCCTCAGGAAGGGACGGACCTGCTTGACGATGAGCCGGCCGTCCTCCAGGACCTTCCACTCGGTGTCGAGGAGGAGCTCCCCTCCAGCGGGCGCCTCGCCGTCGATGGGGAACACCGCCGCGATCTCCGCGAGGGCGAGGGCGAGCTCGGTGGCCCGCGCGTCGGTGAGCACTTCGTCCGCCTCCGACGAGGCGTGCACGCGCTCCAGTGAGACCGCGTCGCCGTCCACGTCGGCCAGAATCTGCTCCGGCACGACGCCTCCTTCCGCGCTGACGACGTCGAGCCAGCCGACCTGGGCATCGATCAGGAAGCGGTCGTCGTCGAGCACTGGGTGGCCGGTGAAGGCGACGGCGTTGACCTGTTCATCCTTGGCGCGGGTGTCGACGAGGATGCCCATGGCGACGTCGGTGCTGTCGATGCCATACCAGGCGCGCTCCTCCCAGGCCGACACCCCGTACACGCTGCTCCACACCTTGCCGAGGCCTCGCTCGATGGTGCGCTCGTCGGGCTTGTCCGGGTCGCAGAGGGAGGGCCCATCGTCGTCATCGTCCAGGCTGTCGGCGGCACAGACGCTGGTGGAGTCGTACAGCCCGGCCCCGGAGAAGCCGACGGCGTCTTCGGCGTTGGAGCTGCTGCGGAAGCGAACCATCACGTCGGTGCGGCCGAAGGTGTCGAAGAGCTGCACCGCGAGGGCCGCGGTCAGCTCGGGGTCGACGGCGGCCTCCTCGATGGCGTCCTGGAGCGTGACCAGGGCCTCTCGACGGGCTGCGCCGTCGGCCCCGAGGATCGGGTCGGAGGCAATGCGGGCTGCCTCCTGGTCGAGCCCATGGGCGACGAGGTGCTCGTGGAAGTGCGCCATCGGGACGAGGAAGCCGTCGAGCTGTAGGTCCGGGTCGATGCGCTGGTACAGGACCGCGAGGTTGGCTCCCTTGCTTCCATAGGCTCGGACCCCATCGAGGCGCTCGGCCGGGGTGTCGGTGGCGAGATCCAGCAAGGGCATCAGGGGCTGCTCGGACAGGTCGGGTAGGGGCACCTCCAATGGGTCGGGCCGGATCTGCTCCCACCAGTCCTCGGCCTCGGACAGCTCGGCTGCACGGATGTCGAGGCGGCTCTCGCCGCACTCGATGCGGACGAGCTCCCCCTCCCATTCCGCGAGGGTGGTGTGGGCGTCGCGAAGGAAGCAGTTGGGGGTACCGCGGGCGGCTGAGCGCACGTTGAGGTGGGACAGATCCCCTTGGCGGCTTCCGGTGATGGCGCCGGCGATGGGGCGCCCGAGGTCGAAGGGGGCCTCCTCCAACACGAGCACGTCGGTCGGGCCAAAGGCTGCGTCGGACTCGGCGTCGGCCAGTTCGTCGAGGGTGTAGCGGTGGACCATGCCAAAGGCGACACCGGGGGTGTAGGGCTCGTAGAGGAGGTCGTCATCGCCCCGAATGGGGAAAGGGACCGAGCCCCAGTCCTCCATCGCGTCGCGCTGAGACGAGCTGTTGGGGACGAAGGCGAGGGGCGCCAAGGGGACGCGGGCCGACAGGTCGCGCCACAGCTCCTCGATCGACGCAGCGGTCGGCACCAGGTCCGGATGGGTTCCGCTCCACAGCGTGAAACCGAAGGTGCCGTCTTCGTAGGCGGTGAGGTTGCCGGAGTAGAATTCCTTGAGCTCGGGGTCGAGGACCAGGCGGCTGTACTGGAGATGGGTCATCCCCGGGAAGCGGTCGGGGAAGCCGGTGGCCATCAGCTCCCAGTGCCACTGCACCGTCGGCATGGCGAGGAGGAGGGTGTCGTCGAGGCGGGCGTCGGACCTCGACGGGGCCAGCCACTTGGTCTCGCCGACCTTGTCGACCGCGGTGCTCGCTTGCTGGATCACGCCCCATGTGGGCCAGTCCGGCGCCTCGTGCACGCACGCGAGGCGGCCGAATCGGGCGTTGGCTTCGTCGCAGAGGGTGTCTCCCGCCGGCACGACGGGCTCGGGCGTGCACCCGGCGAGGGCCAGCAGGAGGGCGGTCACCGGAGGGTACGTCGACGTGCGAGGCCCAGGAGTCCGGCCAGCGCGAGCATCCCGGAGAGCGGTGCCGGGGCTGCTTGGCAGCGGGAGGGCTTGTAGGGCTCGTCGTCGTCGTCGTCGTCGTCGCCGTCATCCACTGGGGCCTCGACCGCCTCGCAGGCGGCGAACCAGTCCCCTTGGTTGCCCTCGGCGTCTTCGAGACGAGCGTGCACGCAGGCCTCCCCGGTGTCGGTGATGATTTGAACGGTCTCGGTGATGGCGCTGGCGTCCGAGACGAACAGGCGGCTGGTGAACGAAGGATCGGTGGAGAGGTGGACCAGAGCACCTTGGGGTGCCTCGATGGTGGCGTCCACGAGAACGTCGAGCCGCCCGCCGCCCACGTCGAAGACGTCGAGGACCTCCGTGGTCAAGGTGAGCTCGTCCAGGGGCGGTGCCACGTAGGCCTCGTCGCCCGTGGTGAACGTGAGCTCGGTCTGCTCGCCGTTGTACTCGGGGATCACGGTGAGGGTGTACGCAGTCGCGGCGACCAGGGGAACGTCGACCCGAAGGTGCCGTCCGGAGCCCACCCAGAGGTCGTCGTCGAAGTCGCCCTCGGCGACCACACCAAGTGAGTCTTCGAGGAGGAACGTGATGCGCTCGCCGCACTGGCCGCCGTCGACCACCACGGTGACGGGCGCGCCGAGCCCCACGTCCGCTGCGCCATCGGCCGGGATGGACCCGATCAGGGCGGGCGCGGGGCAGCTGGGCTCCAAGGCGGCGTCGCCGGCCCCGCCGGTGCTGGTGGCGTGGGCGGAGAGGAGCAGAGCGGTGAGCAGCATGGGGGCCTCCGGGATGATGCCTGGATGACTGCAGCCATCGTGCCATAGGCAGGACGTCGTACCGGGCGGCATCGTGCTGGAAAGGTCTACGAGGCGTGGCGTGGACTTCGGATCCGGATGTCGCGGTTCCCTACCTGCGGCGTCGCATCCACGGCACGAGCACCATCGGGAAGAGCCACGCCGGGGGCGTGCCCGTCGACTGGCATCCGCCGCATCCGAACAGGATGAAGTCGTCGCTGCCGGAGTAGTAGTGGTCGTAGTAGTAGTTTTCCCAGTAGTAGCCGGTGTCGATGGGAAACCCGGTGTCCTCGGTCTTCGGGGGCTCGCCGGTGTCGGTGGTCTGGGGGATCGGGTCGACCGGTGGGACCTCCACGCAGGTCTGGATCCAAGGCGTCATGTCGCGCTGCGGGGTCTCTGCCCGGACCGCGACGCAGGCCTCGTCGTCGATGACCTGAGCGGGCACGAGCTGCTCGACCTCGCCGCCGGTGGCGAGGGTGGCGAACCATGGATCGGTGGGCTCTGCGGCCCCGGTCCAATGCAGCAACGTGCCCGGCGCGCCCGTGGCCGACACCCGAACGGTGGCGGTGAAGCCGTCGTCGGCGCTCTCCAGCTCGCTGCTGTGCAACGACAGGGACAGCAGCGGCGCTTCGTAGGGCCGGGAGCCTGTGGTGAACGGGATCAGAAAGGGTGCGCGGCCGTCGTGAACGGCCAGGCTGTAGGTCTCGCCGGGGCTGAGGGGCAGATCGATGGAGCGGTAGACCCAGGTGGCCCCCAGGCGGTCTCGCTCGAACGGGATGCTGCGCGAGCTGCCGCTGGCATCGACGAGGCCCAAGCCGAGCTCTCCGGCGCAAGGGCCATCCGGAACCAAGAGAAGGACGGGCTGGTCGGTGGGGACATCGGTGGCGCCGGGGGTGGGCAGCGACCCGTCGATCTGCAGTGGAGGGCAGCCGGCGTGGGCCAACGTCAGGAGCCAGGCGATGAGCACGTCGATACCCTCCAATGCAGCTACGATAGCGGACGGGTCGAGCGCCCGCTGTGCCTATCGGCGGAACCAATCGGTCAGCGCGTCCCACCCTGGGCCCGCGATGCGGGTGGGGTTGGCCAAGTGCTCCACCCAGGCGGTGGCCTCTTCGTTGCGGGTGATCGTGTTGCGTGCCTCCGCGAGGGCCTCTGCCATGGTGCGGGCCGTGGGGTAGCGGGCCTCGAGCTCCACCTGTGTCGCGGTGATCAGCACGAGCTTGATGGGCTCGGGCAGTCCGTCGAGCAGGGTGCGGCGGTAGTGGGCCATGTGGAGGCGGTCGGGGCGACGGCCGGTCATCAGGCGGTAGAGCAGCACCCCGGTGGCAAACACGTCGGCGGCGGGCCCCACGGGGTTGCTGCCGTCCCACTGCTCCGGTGCACCGTAGCCGGGGGTTCCGAAGCCCTGACCTGGGTTGGTCTCGAAGGGCACGGTGCCGCGGGGGTGGTGGGCCACGCCAAAGTCGGCGATGCGCACGACGCCCTCCTCACTGACGAGCACGTTGGTGAGCTTCACGTCGCGGTGGATGAGGCCCTTCTGGTGCACGGCATCGAGGCCCGAGAGCACCTGCATGGTGGCGGCGGTCGCGAGGGCGGCCGGCATGGGGCCCTTCCGTTTGGCGTGGTCCCGCAGGCTCGCCGGCAGACGATCCATCGCGTACCAGACGAAGCCGTCTTCCTGGCCCTGGGCCCAGGCATGCACGATGTGGGGGTGCTTGACGGCCTGAAGCACCCGCGCCTCGGCGAGGAAGCGGGCGGCGGTTTCTTTGGACGTCGCCGAGATGTCGAGCAGCTTCACCGCGCAGCGCTTGTGGGTCTTTCGATCCTCAGCCAGGAACACGCCCCCCGTGGGCGTGGTTCCCAGGGCGGCCCGAAGGGCAAAACGGCCGTTGCCGAAGGCGACAGGACCGGTCTCGGTGATCTCGTGCACGGGCCGAGGGTACCACCCCAGCGGCTCCGAGAGGCACTCCAGCGCCCCGGTCCTCTGGGCGTCGGTGGCGGAAGGGGGGACCGCCCGCATACCATCGACGGATGCTCATCTTCGCGCTTCTCTTCGCCTGCATGCCCGATCCCTCGGACCCTGGCTCGACCGACCCGTCGGACTCCGCCGCGGCGCCCGCCAGCGAAGGGGCGTTCTCGGTGCTGACCTACAACGTCAAGGGCTTGCCCGATGCCCTCACAGGCACGGATGGGGCCTCTCGGATGACGCAGATCGCCCCCGGGCTGGAGCCGTTCGACGTGATCGGGGTGCAGGAGTCCTTCGACGCCGGCTTCCACGACGCACTGATCGGCGATGTGGATCACCCGATTCGCGACTGGTCGGGGGAGACCCTCGACAGCACCCGGGCCTACGGGAACGGACTGGGTTTGCTGATCCGCGGCTTCGAGGAGGTGGAGCGGACGTCGTTCTTCTACAGCGACTGCAACGGCGTGATCGACGATTCCTCGGACTGCCTGGCCAGCAAGGGGCTGCAGCGAGTGCGGGTGGCGGTGCCGGGCACCGAGGCCTTCCTCGACATCTACAACACCCACCACGAGGCAGGGGGGGGCGACGATGACGTCGCTGCCCGCGACGTGCAGGTCGGGGAGGTGATCGCCGCCATGGAGGACTGGAGTGCGGATGCGGCGGTGTTGTTCATGGGGGACATGAACATGGACAGCGGCGACGTGGAGGACGTGCCGCAGCTCGACCGCTACGAGGGCTTCGGCCTGCGGGACAGCTGCCAGGAGGTGGGCTGCCCGGACGAGACGCACATCGACCGGATCTGGCTGCGGGACGGACCCGAGCTGCAGCTGCAGGCCACCGGTTGGACGGTGGAGGAGCAGTTCGTCGATGGCACCGGGGAGCCGCTGTCGGACCACCCCGCCATCGCGGCTGAGGTGTCCTGGACGCGCTGATGCGGTGGGCCAGAGGGGGCGAGCCCCCTCCGGGCACGATCAGAAGCAGAGGGTCGAGCAGTCGTCGTAGGCGCGGACGCAGCTCTCGCCATCGGTGGCGCGGGTGTGCATCGTCCACTCGTCGAGGCTGACGTCGTACGACCACATGTCGTTGATGATGCCGCAGTCGGTCTTGCCGCCGAAGGTGTACATCCGGCCGTCGTCGGTCAGCGCCGAGGCGGACAGGTAGCGGCGCTCGGGGGTGTTCTCTTCGATGGCCACGAAGTCGGCCGGGAAGTCGCAGAAGCCGTTGCTGCCTGCATCGATCACGTCGCCGGCACGCACCGTGGAGAAGCTGTTGGAGTTGAGGTTGAAGCTGTGCAGCTGGTTGTTGTTGCCCAGATCGGAGATGTCGTGGCCGGCCCAGATGAGGAGCTGGTTGTTGGCCTCGTCGTAGTGCATGTCGGGGCCGATGCGGCCTTCGGGGGTGTTGGGGCCGTTGCCGCTGTGCAGCTCGGTCCAGCTGCCGGCCGCGAGGTCGAGCTCCCACACGTCGCCAAAGAAGGGGCCGAAGAAGGCGTTCTCGTCGCCGCCGCCGTACAGCCACACCTTGTCGGCGCCGTCGGTAGCCATGGCGTGGAAGACGCGCCCGCCGGGGCCGCCGGGGATGTCGAGCTGGGACCACGTCTCGTTCTCGAGGTCGAGGACCCAGGTGTCGTCGTAGACCGGAGAGAAGCTCGCGCCATCCGTGCTGCCGGTGCCGCCGTAGATCACGAAGCGATCCCCCGCGACGACGCCGGCGTGGATGGCGCGCTTCTCGGGGCCTTCGGGCAGGTCGCTCCACGACTCGTCGCCGAAGGAGTAGGCGGAGGCCGTCTTGCGGAGGGTGTAGCGGCCGGCGGTGCCGTCGCGGAATCGGCCGCCGAAGATGACGAAGCGGTCGCGGACCGAGTCGTAGCCGGCGGCGTAGCGGGAGGCCCGGAAGGGGGCGTCGCCTTCGATCTCGCGCCAGTTGCCGCAGTCTTCCTCGAACACCCAGGTGTCGTTGCGGAAGATGGTCTGGGACTGGCAGTTCACCGGGACGCCCTCGTCGCCACCGAAGAAGACGAACTGGCCGGTGACGGGGGAGTAGGCCCCCTCGACCTCGCCGCGCGCGGTGGGGATGGCGGTGGGGCGGGTGCTGCAGTCGGCGGGGGCGTCGTCGTCGTCGTCGTCGTCGTCGTCGCCGGTCTCCCCGTCGTCGTTGCCGGAGCACGCCGACAGGAGCGCCGGCGCGGTGGCCAGAGCGAAGGGCAAGAGGGCGGTGGACACGGCGGTGGCGAGGGAGCGTCGGCGCATGGTTCTCTCCAGGAAGGCAGCTGTGAGGCGTATAGCCTGTTGTTTCGGGGGTGCCGACCGGGCGTCGCCTACTGGGTGTCCTCGATCAGGAACGTGCCCTCTGCGCTGACCGTGGTGCCGTCGGTCCCTTCGACGGACACGGTGATGCGGGTGGTCTTGCCGTCGAGGAAGTCTGGGGTGCTCTCGTAGACCAGCAGGGTGCCGTAGCTCTCGCGGCCGTCGCCGACGCAGCGCAGGTCGAGGCGAGGGAAGGCGGAAGCGTACTCCTTGCCGTCGATGGTGCCGTGCATCTCTCCGCTCACGAGGGCGTCCGCCGCGAGGCCGGTGCCGAACAGCCCGATCTCCAGGTGGTAGCCGCCTTGAGGCCCGTGGATGAGAGGGAAGGGGTCGCCGTCGTCGAGGGCCTCGTAGCCGGAGAGGCCCAGGCCCACCTCGAGGGTGGGGCTGTCGCTCGGCTCGCACGGATCGGCGTCGGTGGTCGTCGGGCCGGTGTCCGATGGGTCGGTCGGGTCGTCGCCGGAGCATGCCGTGACGAGCAGAGGGGCCAAGAAGAGCAGGATGGGTCGCATGCTTGGATGCTACCCCTCCTGTGGTAGGCTCGCAGAGGTTCGAGAGAAGTTGGCGTCTGACGTGGTTCGTTGGGCGCTCCTGTCGCAAGTTGCGGCGCGCTTTGGCGCGCTCGAGGGCTCGCGCGTGGCCGGGCACCGGGACGTCCCTCGACACCTCGCTGCTCCCTCAGCGAGGAGGAGGACCCATGGAGCCGATGTCCCTGCAGCGTGGTGCCCTCCTGGTGGCGGTGGCCGCCTGCCGACAGACGCCTCGTGGACTGTTGGCCACGATGCGCGGGGCGGCGGCCCCAGGGGCGTTCATGCAGCGGGCCCGCCTGGAGGGGGTCGACCTTCGTGGCGCAGACCTCCGCGGGGCGAAGATGGCTTGGTCGCGCCTGCGACGTTGCCGTCTCACGGGGGCGGACCTCGCCGGGGCCGACCTCTTCGAGGCCGATCTGACCCGGGCCGACCTCCGGGGCTGCGACCTGCGCGGGGCGCGACTGCTCGGGGCGACGACGCGCCATGCTGTCGTCGACGTCACGACCCGTGTCGACGTGGAGATTCCATGGTCGGTGTGGGTTGGGCCCCACGCAGACCTCGAGGATGCAGACCTCCAGGGGGCGCAGCTCGATGGGGTCGACCTGCGTGGTGCGACCCTCGACGGGGCCTTGCTTCGGGGCGCGACCCTGTGGGCGGCCAAGCTCTCGGGGGCCTTCCTGCGCGACGCAGACCTGCGGGGGTGTGACCTGTCGGGCGCCGACCTCACGGGGGCGGACCTCTCCGGGGCGGAGCTCGCGGACGCCGACCTGCGGGGCGCCACCCTCGACGGGGCCGTGTTCGACGGTGCAGATCTCCGGGACGCGCTGCTCCCGAGGTCCCGGCGGACCCTCATCTAGGTCCTTGGCGCGTGCACCCTAGGTGTCACCCGCTGGCATCCCAGCAGGGGCTAGTCTCCGCGCCGGAGGTACCCATGCGCTTGCACTCTGTTGCCACGACCCTCGCTCTGTTGGCGATGACGACCCAGGTGGGCTGCTTCGGCAGCTTCGGACTCACCAAGAAGGTCTACCAGTTCAACGACTCGATCTCCGACTCGATGATCGTCAAGGAAGTCCTGTTCCTCGCCATGGTGATCGTGCCGGTCTACGGCCTGGCCACCTTGGGCGACGCCATCATCTTCAACCTCATCGAGTTCATCACGGGCTCGAACCCCATCGCGGATGCCCACATGATCGAGGCGGACGGGCGCTCGGTGGCCTTCGAGCGGCACGCCAAGGGCATCGATGTGGTGGTGGAGGAGGCGGACGGAACCCTGGTGCGCCACACCTTCCGGCGGAACCATGGCACGTGGGAGGTCGTGGATGCCGAGGGCGGCATCGTGGCCATCCTGGAGAAAGGCGACGACGGCTCGTTGGTCGTGGTCGATGGCCTCGGCGAACCGCTGGCGCACTACAGCTCCGAGCATGTCGACCAGCTCGTGGCCAGTGCGTTCACCGGCGGATGGTCGGCCATGGTGGCAGGCCTGCAGCCGACCTTCGGTCCGATGGTCGCCGGTCGCTGAGACGATGGGGGCGGGGGCCTCAGGGGGCTGATACGCTGGGGGCCGTCCGCGAATGGTCCCCAGGAGCAGTGCATGCCCGTCGAACATCCCCTCGTCCCGCCCATCGACTCCATGGTCGAGTTGCTCCGCTGGCGGGCCGCTCACCAGGGAGACCGGGTGGCGTTCGTGCACCTGCTGGACGGGGAAGACGACGCCGACGTGCTCACGTACGCGGAGCTCGACACGCGGTCGCGGGCGGTGGCCGCGTGGCTCCAGGGGCGCGGCGTGGCCCGCGGCGACCGGGTGCTGATGATGGTGGAGGAAGGTCACGCCTACCTGGCGGCCCTCTTTGGCTGCATGTACGCCGATGCCCTCGCTGTGCCGGTGCACCCGCCAGACCCCAAGCGGCCAGGGCGCACGCTGCCGCGCCTCCGCAACATCGCGGCGGACGCCGGCGTGGGCTTCGTGATCACCCACGCCCCGGTGGCGGCGGCGGTGCAGAAGGCCTTCGGGGAGCTGCCCAGCCTGGCTGGCGCGCAGTGGCTCCACATCGAGGAGCTGGGCACCGACGGCGCCGACGCCTGGGTGGATCCGCAGGTTGCCGCGGATGACCTGGCCTACCTGCAGTACACGTCGGGGAGCACCGCGCTGCCCAAGGGCGTGATGATCTCCCACCGCAACCTCACCCACCAGATGACCGACTTCGACCAGGGCTACAACCACACCCCCGACTCGGTGATGGTGACGTGGCTTCCGGCCACCCACGACCTCGGCTTGGTGTACGGCCGCTTCATGCCCATCTTTCTGGGCTTCCGCTGCGTCTACCTGAGCCCGATGGCCTTCATGCAGCGCCCGTTCCGGTGGCTGCAGGCGCTCTCCGTCCATCGAGGGACCCACAGCCCAGCGCCCAACTTCGGCTACGAGCTGGCCGTGCGCCGGTCGACCCCCGAGGAGCTGGCCACCTTGGATCTCTCGTCAGTGGAGGTGCTGCTCAACGGCGCGGAGCCCATCCGAGAGGAATCGGAGCTCGCGTTCATCGAGGCCTTGGTGCCCCATGGGCTGGCCCGCACGGCCGTCACCCACGCCATGGGGATGTCGGAGTCGACCGCCAAGATCGTGACGGAACCCATCGACCGCTACCCGCCGCGCTTCGTGCACGTCGACCCCAGGGCCTACGAGGAGCATCGGGTGGTGCAGGTTCCCAAGGGCACGCCGGGGGCCCGTACCGTGGCGAGCTGTGGCCACACCGTGCTCGACACCGTGGCCCGCATCGTCGACCCCGACACCCACCAGGTGCTCCCCGAGGGCGGCGTGGGGGAGCTCTGGGTCAAGGGCACCACTGTGGCGCAAGGCTACTTCCAGAACCCCCAGGCGACCGAGGCGTCCTTCCGGGCGCGCACCAGCGACGGCGACGGGCCGTTCTTGCGGACGGGCGACCTCGCCTTCGAGGTCGATGGCGAGATCTACCTTTCGGGTCGCCTGAAGGACGTGGTGATCATCCGTGGCCAGAACCACCACCCCCAGGACATCGAGTGGACCATGGCGACGGCCCACCCTGCGCTGCGGCCCAACTGTGCTGCGGCCTTCGGGGTGCCCAGCGACGACGGCGAAGGGCTGGTGTTGGTCACGGAGATCTACCAAGACCGGATGACCGACCCCGAGGAAGTGTTCGCCGCCATCCGCTCGGCCATCGGGGAGCATGGGCTCGCTGCCCGCGCCTTGGTGCTGCTGCCGCCTCGAGGGCTCCCCAAGACCACGTCGGGAAAGATCCAGCGGACCAAGGCGAAGGCCCAGTACCTCGACGGTTCGTTGCCTACCGTCGCCCGCTGGGAGAGCCACGCCCCCGCGGCGCCGCCCAAGGCCGACGCAGCCGAGGTGGGCTCCCTTCGGGACGCCTTGGCCCGCGCACCGGTCCGGCGCCGCGCCGACGTGCTGGTTCGACACATGCAGGAGCAGGCCGCCGAGCTCCTCGGCCTCGACGCAGACGATGTCGACGAGGACCGGCCCCTCTCGGAGCTGGGCATCGACTCGGTGACCGCCGTGGAGCTCGTGGAGCGGGTCGGCCGGGCCCTCGGGGCAGACATCCCCGGCACGCTGCTGTTCGACTACCCGACCCTCGAGGCCATCGCGGGCTTCGTGATCGACGAGCTGGTGGGGGATGCACTGGAGGCGGCGTCCACCCCGAAGAGCTCCACCGCCGGATCGACCGCCGACGTCGCGTCGATGAGCGAGGAAGAAGCCGCAGCGGCGCTCCTCGCCGAACTCGACGAGCTCTGATTGGGGCGCTTCGACGACCGACGCCCCGTCGCGGGCTCTTCCGACCTGTTCGTGGCCCGCGACGCGGCCCACGGGGGCGTGGAGCGTGCCCTGCACGTGGTGGAGATCACACCGGCGCGAGCGGCGGCGCTGCGGGCGCGGGTTCGAGAGGCGTCCCAGCTGTCGCACCCGCACCTCGCCCGCTGGGTGACGGTGGGGGAGGAGGACGGCAAGGTGCTCCTCGCGAGGGAGTGGGTCGCTGGCCCGGCTCTCGCGCCCGGCATGGACCCCCAGGAGGCCGGTCGTCTCCTGGTGCAGGTGCTGGATGCATTGGCTCATGCACATTGGCACGACCTGCACCACGGTGCGGTGCGGCCCTCCTGCCTGCTGCGAGACGGAGACGGTCGGGTGGTCCTGGCGGACTTGGGGCTTGCGCCTCATGGATCGGCTCAGGGGGACCTTCGCGGCATCGCCGACACCCTGGAGGCCCTGGCGCCCGACCTTCCGGATGCGCTGGCCGGCGTGGTGGCCTCGACCCACGCGGGGGCCTACCCCACCGCTCGGGACCAGCAGCACGCCCTGAAGCAAGCGCTGCTCGCGGACCCCGGTCCGGCGTGGGGGCGGTGGTTGCTGGGCGGCAGCCTGCTCCTCGCGATGCTCATGGCCCTGCTCATGTGTTGGGGGCGAGGGAGCACGCCGTCGGTGCCGACGCCGCCCCCCCCTGTGACGACCGCAGTCCCGTCGCCGGCCCCTGCGCCGGTGGTGGCGCCGATACCTCCAGCGTCGCCGCCGGTGCCGAAGCCCTCCCCGACCCCTCGACGCCCTGCACCTCCCTCCCCCGAGCCCGAGCCCGAGCCGGTCCCGGAGCCAGTGCCGGAGCCCCAGGTCGTGGTGATCCCGGTGCCCGTCCCCATCACGGTCGTCGTGCCGGCGCCCGTCCCCGAGCCGGTTCCGGAGGTGGTGCCGGAGCCCGCACCCCCGGTCCCGGCACCCCAGCCCATGCCGACCTCTCTGCCTGCCACCGGCAAGTGGACGGTGGAGGGCGACGGCGCAGGCGGGTTCGTGCTGCGCCTCATCGCGGACCAAGCCGTACAGGACCGCCTCGGACGCTCTGGCCGAGCCGTGTTCGAGGTGCGCTGCGCCCGCGGCAAGGCGCGGGTGACGCTGCACCCTGGCGTACGGTCCGTGGAGCGCATCATGGTCGACGGGATCGACAGCCAGCAGGTGCTGGTGCGCGCCGACCTGGGGCCCCTCGGCGTCCGCAAGCTGAAGTTCGCGACCGAAGAGGGGCGGCCGCTCTCGCTCGGACGCCGGGGCTCATCGTGGTTGTCGGACGCGGGCGGGCTGACCGAGGTGCGGCTCACCTACACCCCGTTCGCGAGCGATGCGGTGGTCGCGCCCTTCGACTGGCGCGGCTTCGACGTGGCGTGGGCCCAAGCCGGCGCCGCCTGCGAGTGACAGCTACCAGCGACCGAGGAAGCTGGTGAGCAGGTCGCGGTCCTCGTCCAAGAAGAAGTGCCCCCCCGGCAGCGTGTGCTGCGTGAAGGTCCCGCTCGTGTGCTGGGCCCACGCCCGGGACCCCTCGGGAACCACGAGCTGATCCCGCGCACCTCGGAAGGCGGTGATCGGCACGTCGAGCGGCTCGTCCTCGGTGAACCGGTAGCCGTCGAGGGCTCCGAAGTCGGCCTTCAAGGTGGGCAGGAACATGTCGAGGAGGGCCGGCTTGGCGATCAGGGCCTCAGGGATCGCCTGGTAGCGGTCCTGCACGGCCGCCACGAAGGCGTCTCGGTCGAGGTCCGAGATGGGCGGGTGCGCTGAGGGGAGGTGCGGTGCTCGCCGGGCCCCGACGAACAGGTGCTCAGGAGGAGGAAGCCCGAGGCGCCGAAGGATGCAGGCCAGCTCGAAGGCGAGCCAAGCCCCCATGGAGTGGCCGTAGATGGCGTAGGGCGTGCGTCGCACCAACGGCCGCAGTGCCTGGGCCAGACCCAGAGCGAGGGCCTTCAAATCGGGCACCGCGCGCTCGCCCATGCGGTGTTCGCGTCCAGGCAGCACGACCGGGCAGACGTCGATGGTGCTGGGCAGGCTGTCGGTCCAGCCCCGGTACGCCGCCGCCCCACCTCCGGCGTAGGGAATGCAGAACAAGCGCTTGTGGGCCCGAGGGTCCACCTTGCGGATCCACGGTGCTGCGATCTCTTCGGTGCTCACGTTGCCTCCGTCGCCTTTTTGCTCAGTGCTCGACGGGCACGAGGCGAGGCACGTAGGTGGAGATGCCGCCAGGGCAGGACGGCTGCATGGTCCAGGTGACCAATCCACTGGCGACGTCGAACTCGTGGCCGGTGCGGGTCTGCGCGCACGTGCCGATGGGGTTTCCGACCTCGGTGCGCCACGCGCCCCCTTGAAAGTCGCAGTGCATGGGAAGCTCGAAGACCTCGTTGATGTCGGCGGTTCCCGCCACGTCGTCGAGCTCCATGGCGATCACGCGGGACGGCTCGGCGACGCTGCGCCGGTTGTCCAGGGCGCCCAGGCGGCCATCGGGCAGCATGTGCACGTTGTGCTGCTTCTCGAAGGTCGGGGTGGCCCCGATGCTGCTCGTCACCGTGAAGTCGCTGAACCACTCTGCGTCGGTGGGGTCGCCCTCGATCACCCACTGCACCTCACCAAAGGTGGGGGAGGTGGGGTCGCCGTCCACCGCTGCGATGGTCGACATGTGCCGGAACGACACCAGCATCGTGCCGTCGCTGTCGACCCACACGGCGTTCGCGTGGCTGTGGTCGGGTCCGACGAAGGGGTCCGGACCCGGCGGCTGGAAGTGGTCGAACAGCAGCCAGTCGCCCACGAGCGCTCCGGTCTCGTCGAAGACGTACACGCCGTCGAGGCTGTAGGGCACGTAGTTGTGGAGCACGGCGTCGGAATGCAGCGCGTAGATGTAGCCGTTGGCCTTCATCACGTCGTGGTGCACCGTCTGGCTGTAGTCGACGATGTGCTCGAAATGCTGCAGCTCGTTGCCCATCCAGTCGAACTCGTAGATGTCGGTCCGGAAGATGATGAGGAACGTGTCGTCCTCGGTGTAGGAGGTGCCCTCGGCGAAGAAGGGCTCGAAGGTCTGTTGGTACCAGAGTAGCTCCCCGTCGCTGTCGCTGACGAGGATGGCGCCGGCGGTGATGCACGGGTGGGTGTGAAGGATGTAGGACGCAGTCCCCGTGCCCGTCACCGTGTAGTCGGAGTCGATGCCCAGCGGCAGGTTCCCCGTGGTCAGCTGCCCGTCGGCCAGGGCCGCTCCCCCGCCCAAGGGCTCGAGGGTCCAGTCGTACGCCGTGGCCTCGGCCATGAGGTACATCGGGATTTGGTGCACGGTGTCGACGCTGTCGCTCACGTGGATGCGCTCGGGGCCCCCGGCGGACTTGGCGAAGCGCAGCTCGACGGCGGCCGGGCTGTCGAGGGTGACGTCGCACCAGGCCCGCAGCACGTTGGATGTGAGGGTGCAGGTCACTGTGGCGCCGCTTGGGGGACCGGTGTCGCCGGTGGACCCCGAGGCACCGGTGTCGGTGTCGGTGTCGGTGTCGGTGTCGGTGTCCGAATCGGTGTCGGTGTCGGTGTCCGAATCGGTATCGGTGTCCGAATCGGTGTCGGTGTCCGAATCGGTGTCGGTGTCCGAATCGGTGTCGGTGTCGGTGTCCGAATCCGTGTCGGTGTCGGTGTCCGCCGGGGGGGACTTGTCGACGGTGTCTTCGCTTCCGTCACCGGAACAAGCCAGCAGCACCCAGAGCCACACCATGTCGACACCTCCACCAAGGTGCAAGGGTACTCCTGCGATGGGCCACCCGCTACTGCCAAGCCCGCGCAGAACGGAGCAAGGAAAAGAAAACGGGCCCCGGGGGAAACCCCGGAGCCCGTTGGACCGGTTGGGCCCGAAGGCCCGTCCGTATCAGTACTGCAGGAAGTTCGCGGCGTCGCCCTGGGCGTTGCCGTCGGAGTCAATCCAGGAGTCGAGGATGACCGCGAAGTTCGGGTCCGCCAGCTTGGAGACCAGCTGACCACCGAGGGGGCCAGACAGGTTCGGCTGGAGGGAGCCACCGCGCAGCTGCGTGAATGCGGCCTCGAGCATCGGGTGCGTCGTGGACGAGTTCTGCACACCGGTGATCTCGACGATGCGGTCGAGGTCGTAGGCGACGTTGTTCAGGTCGAAGATGTCGGCCGGAGCGTTGCCTTCGCAGTAGAAGCGATCGGCGTTGGCATCCACCGGGTTGACCGGACAACCGTTGGCGTCGAACAGGAAGAGAGACGTTCCGAGTCCCGCTGCCATGTGGACGAAGTAGGGGTTGTCGTTCTGGTTGTTGGTGTTCTGGCCGATGAAGTTGGCCAGGTTCGCCAGACCGATCTCGTTGTCGATCGTCGCGTAGTCGCGATCCTGGTAGGCGGCGAAGAACACGGCGTAGTCGTCACCGAAGTTGTCGATGGCGTTCTGCGTGAGGTGGCAAGCGTTGCAGTAGCGCGGGCCCTCGTTGTTCGTGTCGATGCGACCGCGGGTGCTGTGGGCGCGAATCCGGTTGTGAGCGAGAGCGCCGAAGGCGCCGCGACCACTGATGTTCGGGTTGTTGCCGTTGCCGTTGAGGTCGGTGAACGCCTGGGTATCGGACGTGTTGCCGTTGTAGTCCGTGTACCGGAAGAACATCTTCATGCCCGACTGGCCTTCGGTCACGAGGTTCCGCGAGCCGACCATGAGCGTGAACAGCACCGGGTTCTGGTAGGTGAAGTTCGCGTTCGCGAAGAAGCCCTGCCGGTTGCCGGTGACGTTGTTGAAGAAGAAGTTCTGCGGGTTGTCGTCGTGGAACCCGTCGAGGTGACAGCCGATGCAGTTGTTCTGCCAGGAGCTGTGGCAGCTCGTGCAGTCCAAGCTGTCCATGTGGCTGAAGCCCTGAGTGATCAGGTTCGGATCCGCCTGCTGCGGGCCCGTGCCAGTGTTGAACGTGCCGTCGGCACGGCCCATGGCGTAGGAGCCGATGGCCGTGTAGACCTCTTGGCCCGTCGTCTGGTTGACCTTGTTGTTGTCCACGATGACGTCGAGGGTCTGCGGGACAAAGTGGCGGGAGCCGTCGAGGCGGCTCACGAGCCAGTAGTCACCGGTCGCCGGGTCGTAGCTGACGTTGCGGAGCGCGTTGCCGAGGCGGTCCGTGGCACACGTGACCGTGTTGCCCTCGTAGTCCTCGCACGCCGCGGTGTAGGCGTAGCCGTTCTCGTCACCGTGGCAGCTTTCGCACTCGACCTTGACCGCCTGGTCCTCGCGGGACTGGATCCGGCCAGAGGTCGCGTCGCCCTCGGTGCCGTTGTGCAGGTCGCGGGAGCCGTGGCAGTCGATGCAGACCATGCCGCGCTCGTAGTGGATGTCTTCGGGCGTGTCGTCGAGCCCGTCGCCATCGTAGTCCTCGTACACCAGGTACTGCTCGGCGATCCGACCGTTGAACGTGTTGTTCTGAACGGCGGGATCGTACAGGCGAGTGTCCTGTGCGGTGTTGTCGAAGTCGTCCGGGTTGGCCGGGTACTGGAAGTTGTTGGTGACATCCTGGTTCTGGTCCAGGCGGATGCCCCAGTACTGCAGTACGGTCCGGTTGGAGCCCTGGTGGCAGCCAACGCAGGCGTAGTCGCTGATGCCGCGCACGAAGGAGCCGCCGGGCAGGACCTTCGCAACGTTGCGGATCTGGTGAGCGTCGATGTGCGGACGCTCCGGAGCCGCAATGGCGTCCGGGTTGAACGGCTCGTACTTGTTCACGTTCGGGTCGGTCGAGTTGGACCGGCCGTCACGGGCGTACTCCATGTGACAGGAGGTACAGCCCGAAGAACGGAAGTCGCCGTAGCGGTTGTTCGCACCGGCCGAGCCGAGGTGGCAGTCAGCGCACTGGAACGTGATGGCCTCACGGATGAGGTCGGACAACGGAGTGCCGGCCTTGACACTGTTGGTGCGCTGGCCGTTCTCTTCGTAGTCCTGGTAGACCATGTTCGGGAGCGTGTTCGCGTCGTAGACAGCAGAGCCGTAGATGGAGCTCTGGTCGCCGTACAGTGCGTGCTCGGGGAACTCCGTCAGGCTCGGGACCGCACCGACGTTGGCGGCATCGAAGACGAAGTTGGGGTCCTCTGCGCTACGCCAGCCGTAGTCGGCCGCCGTGTACTGGTACCACTGGGAGCTGTTGCGCTCCTGGTAGTAGTTGTCGATGCCCGACGTGTACATGGACGCGGAGAAGAAGCCCGTCTCGGTCGCGAGAACAGACTTCGGAACCCAATCGGCGTGCTCGCCAGCGTGGCAGCCGGCCGTGCCGCAGGAGTTGCCCTCCGAGATGACCCGAAGGTCTCCCGGGTTGCGGAACTGCAGCCACTCGAGGGCCGTGTAGCTGATGCCGTCGACCGTGTAGGTCTGGGGCGACTGCTTGTCGATGCCCGTGAGCGTCAGGAAGTTGAAGTAGGACTGCGCATCGTTGACCAGCTGCTGGTCGTCGCCGATCCACGGGGGAACGGGGACGTGGCTGTCGAACTTGCCGCCACCCTCGGGGTTGCCGCCGTGACAGACTTCGCAACTGACGTAGTTGGCGCCGCCGAACGGGTGAGGGTTGGAGATGCCGGGACCCTGGTAGTCGTCGTAGTTGGAGCCGTTGTGGCACTCCATGCACGAAGACGCCGTCTGCGTGGGGAGGACAACGTCCTCACACGGGGGGTTCGGCTCGTTGCAGTAGTAAGGATCGCAATTGCAGCACGCGGTGAAGTAGGCGATGTCCGTCTCTTCACACTGGTCGAGCTGCGTACAGTCGTACGTCGCGATCAGGTTGCCGGCAGCGTCTTCGAAAGGCGCTGCGTCGGGTTCACAATCCTCTGCCAACGGGGGAACGTCGTCGTCGTCGTCGTCGCCTGGCGTGGTGCCAGTATCGTCGTCGTCGTCGTCGCCGGTCGTTCCGGTGTCGGTATCGGTTGTGTCCCCTCCGGTCGGATCCTTGTCGTCACCGCCGCCACTACAGGCGACGAGCGCAAGGACACCGATCGTTGAGATCAAGTTTGCTCGCATGGGGTTCTCCATCGCCTTTCGGAACGTTCCGGCTGGCGAAATGGCCTGGCTTGAAGTTTGAATTCAGCTGGTTGAAAAGGGTACATCCGCCGCAGTGCCTGTCAGGGCGAGTAGGCCGAAGCCTACTTCGTCCCCACTCTACCACGGCCCGGACCATCCGAGCGAGGATGTGAGATGGGGCTGGAGCCCCACGTTTCTCTTTGCAAAGACCGGGCCAAAACCTGATGCGCTGTTGCCGCAGATCGCTGTCGGAAGCGCGATCTAAATGCCGCGACGCCCGGGACACCTGCGTCCCCTAGCGACGACGGGCCGCCTGTGATAAACGAGCGGCTCCGAATGTGGAGGAGAGACCGCAGTGAGCGCGGGCCAAGCAGCGTCATCGTCGCGCTCGCTGTGGAGCGTTCTGGGCTGGGTCTCCATCGGGAGCCTCACGGCCGCGCTGTCGCTCGTGGCGCTGGTCGTCACCTTGGTGGGGATCCCCTACTTCCTCTCCATGGGTGAGGTTCGCGAAGCCCACGTGCTCCACGACCTGTACCGGCCGGCCGGTCTGGTTGGTCTGGCCACGGGGTTCCTCGGCACGGGCCTGATGTCGGTGCTGCTGCTGTACAGCGTGCGGAAGTGGCTGCCCTTCACCGGCTTCATGGGCGCGCCCACCTGGTGGATGCGCTTCCACATGGTGTGCGGCTTGCTCGGCCCGTACTTCATCATCGTGCACGACGGCCTGCGGCTCCCCACGGGCATCGTGGCCATGGGCTTCTGGCTCATGTTCGCGGTGGCCCTAAGTGGGATGTTCGGCCGCTACCTGTTCGGCTACATCCCCACGACCGCCGCCGGCCATCGCTCCACGCTCGCCGATCAGGCCATGTCGCTCAAGGAACTCACCGCACGCCTGGTCAACGAGACCCGCGACGCGTCCGACACGGAGTCGGTTCAGTCGGCGGTCCGGCTGGCGCGGGCCACCTTCCCCGCTCCTCGCAACCTCGGGGAGCTCGCCCTCCTCGATGTGGAGACCCGCCGCCGGATCGAGGTCGTGAAGGCTCTGTTGTGGCGTGCTGGGCTGCCGACGGCCACCCGGCGTCGCGCCATCCATTCCCTCACGAACCAGCTGAAGACCCAGCGCTCCATCGCTGGGTTGACCATCGCCCAGCGCTACTCGAAGTACTGGCAGCTGTTCCACCAGCCCCTGGCCTTCGCGATGTATGTGATCATCGCCATCCACATCTTGCAGGCGCTCGCATTCGGGGGCGTGATCCCGACGCTGCTGGCCCTCATCCCGGGGTAGTAGCCCCATCTGCCCCTCGCCGAGGACGACCGGTCGCCGATGCTCGACAACCTGCCCGACCTCATCTGCATGCTGTTCATCCTCGTGTTCTTCGTGTTCCCGAGCTGGGCGTGGATGCTCTACCACGAGTCCAAGGCTCGAAAAGAGCAGGAAGAAGCTCTGGCTGCGGGGCGGCACGAGCCGGCATCCATCCTTCCGTGGATCAACTTGAAGACCTGCATGGGGTCCGGGGCCTGTGTGACGGCCTGCCCGGAAGACGTGCTCAAGGTGATCGACGGCCAAGCGGTCGCCGTCACCGCCTCGGCCTGCGTCGGCCATGGCACCTGTGTGGCGATGTGCCCCGTCGACGCCATCGATCTCGTCTTCGGGTCCGAGAACCGCGGCATCGACATCCCCCAGCGGGATCCCAAGTTCCAGACGAACGTGCCCGGGCTGTACGTGGCGGGTGAGCTCGGAGGCATGGGGCTGATCGCGAACGCCATCGAGCAGGGGGCCCAGGCGATGCGCAACGCCGGGTCTGGGGTCACGACCCGCGACGACATCTGGGACGTCGTCATCGTGGGGGCTGGCCCTGCCGGACTCGGTGCCGCCTTGGTCGCCAAGGAGCTCGGGCTCAACTTCGCTCTGTTGGACCAGGACTCCCTCGGCGGCGCCATCCTGCACTTCCCTCGCAAGAAGTTGGTCTTCACTCGTCCGGTCGACATCCCCGGCTACGGCCGCGTCAAGGTGAGTCAGCTGGAGAAGGAAGAGCTGGTGGCCTTGTTCCAGCATGTCGCCGACAGCTGTGGCCTGACGGTGCAGGAGGGAGAGCGGGTCGACCAGGTGCTGCGGCAAGACGACGGCACGATGCTCACGGTCACCCCCAACAACAGCTACATCTCGCAGCGGGTGCTGCTGTGCTTGGGTCGCCGGGGAACCCCGCGGAAGCTCGGGGTGCCCGGCGAGGAGCAGGAGAAGGTCGCCTACTCGCTGCTGGAGCCCGAGCTGTACCAGTACCAGCACCTCCTCGTGGTCGGAGGGGGCGACTCTGCTGTCGAGGCGGCCATCACCCTGGGGGAGCAAGAAGGCACCCGGGTGTGGCTGTCCTACCGGAAGGCCAGCCTCACGCGGCCCAAGAAGAAGAACATCGAGCGCCTCCGCAAGGCCGTCAAGGAAGGACGGGTGGAGCTCCTGCTCGAGTCCACGGTGTCCGCCATCGAGGCCGATCGGGTGCTGCTCAAGCAGCAGGGCGAGGAGATCGTGTTCCCCAACGACTTCGTGTTCGTCTTCGCCGGCGGCGTGCTTCCCACGAAGTTCCTGCAGGCGGCGGGCATCGTGGTGCAGCGACACCACGGCAAGCGCGTCGTGGAGCTGAAGGCCAAGCGAGAGAAGTCGGCCTGACATGAACCGCTTGCCTACGACGATCCGGGCGGATGGACGCCGATGCTGAAGGATGGGTCGGTCGTCGATGGGCGGTACGTCGTGGAGTCCAAGCTCGGGGAGGGCGGGCTCGCGGCCGTGTTCAAGGTTCGGCACCGCAAGCTGCGGACGACCTACGCGCTGAAGCTGCTCAGGCGGGACAGCCCCAGCATCCGGCGGCGTCTCCTCCGGGAGGGCGAGCTCCAGGCGAAGCTACGCCATCCGAACATCGCGGCGGTGACGGACATCGTGGACATCGACGGGGTGCCGGGCCTCATCATGGAGTTTGTCCGCGGCTCCAGCCTCGACGTCTTGCTGCACAACGAGGGCCTGACCATGGATCAGGTCGACCACCTGGCCGAGGGCATCCTTCGCGGTGTCGGTGCGGCCCATGCCGCAGGCACCATCCACCGAGACCTGAAGCCCGCGAACATCCTCATCGAGGTGGTCGACGGGATTGTGGTGCCCAAGGTCACCGACTTCGGTCTGGCCAAGGCCTTCGACGGGTACAACGAGACCGCAGCAGGCACGATGATGGGGACCCCGCAGTACATGGCGCCCGAGCAGATCGAGGATGCGTCGTCGGTGGACCAGCGTGCGGACGTCTTCTCCCTGGGGGTCATGCTCTACGAGATGGTGTCAGGGGAGCGCCCGTTCGATGGCGTCACCATTCCTGAGGTGCTGCAGAAGGTCCTCGACAACGAACGCCGGCCCATCGGGGAGGTGGCCCCCCACATCCCGATGAACAAGCAACGTGCCATCGAGGAGGCCCTCGCCGTCGACCCCGCCCGGCGGCCCGACGTGGCTGCGCTCTTGGAGCTGTGGAGGGGGAAGACCCTGGGCCGCGCCTCTGCTGCGTTCACCTCCTCGGTGATCGAGCGTGCCCTCGGGCGTGGTGGGGGAACCGCGCTGGAGGCCGCTTCCCAGGCGCCTCCACCCCCGCAGGACCCCGAGGAGACGTTCGCCGACCTCGACGCCCTTCCGGGTGCCTCTAGACGGGCGTTGGCACCGCCGCCGTGGTGGCGGGGTTGGCTGGTCGGAGGGGGAGTGCTCGCGTTCCTGCTCGGAAGTGGCGTGGCCGTGGTGGGCACGGGCCTGTTCGCGTTCCTCGTGGGCCGAGGCACTGCGTCCGATCCGTTTCCCCCCTCGCAGCAGCCGGTGTCCGCCCCAGCGTCCTCTCCACCTCGCCCTGTCCCACCGGCACCGACAGCACCGGTCTCCGCCCCGGTGCAGCCAGTCCCCGCCCGTCCCGTTCCGGCTCCTCCGGCCGAGCCCGCTCCTGCGCCGGTGGTGCCTTCGCCACGTCCAATGCCACCGTCCCAGCCGGCCCCGACCCCATCCCCGATGCCGGTCCCCGCGCCCGCCCCTGCCCCCGTCCGACCGGTGCCCCAGGCGATGGTGCGAGTGGCCGGCGACGCCACCAGCGTGCGGCTCGTGGGGCCGGAAGGGAGCTTCGGTATGGGATCCGTGCCACCTGGAAGCTACGACGTGATGGCGAGCTTCGGGTCCGAGGCCCCCCGCAAGGCCAGCACGACGCCGGTGCAGGTGGGAGCGGGGGAGGAGGTCACGATCGAGTGCAGCTCCTTCACGTATACCTGTGGCCAGCAGGACCCGTGACCGCAGGCTACGGTGCTCCGGTGCGAGGACTCTGCCTGGCACATGGGAGGCCGTCGGATGGTCTGGTGGATGCTCAACGTGGCCTTGGCGGCAGATGTGATCGTCGATTGCGACGGTTTGGCCGACCTCGAGTCCGGGGACCACGCCTACATCGTCGGTGCGCTTCCGTGTCGGCTGGACGTGGACGCGGCCAGCGGTACCGTGACCCTCGAAGGGGTTCAACTCCTGGATAGCGACCCGCCTGCTCTGCTGGGCGACGGGTCCGTTGAGCCGACGGTGGCGATCAGTGGCGGCGTCCTGGTGGTGAGGGAGCTCGACCTGCATGCCTCGGTCGCTGGCGGCGTCCAGGTCGGCGGTGGCGTGTTCGACGGGCGCTCCGTGGGCCTCATTGGCGCGACATCGTCGGAGGTGTCCTTGGTGGATGTCGGGGACTCCGGAGCCTTCGCCTGTGTGGGCTGCACCCTGCTCGACCACGACACCACCGCCGACGGCGCCGCCCTTCGGGTCGCCGGAACCGTCACCCTGACGGACTCCGAGGTGCGGGGAAACCAGACGGTGGGCAACGGGGCCGTGCTCACGGACGCCACGGGGGCGTTGACGATCGAGGGCACGCGTTTCTGCGAGAACGACGTTGCAGGTGCCGTCCTCGAGGTGGTCGACGGGTTGACCGCCGTGACGGGGTCGGTGTTCATCGAAAGCGACCGCAGAGTGGCGGACATGGGTTCGGCGACGCTGTTCCACAACAACACGGTGCTCACGACGATCTCCTCCGGTGGTGGCGTTCTGGACGCGGTCACCGCGTCCGTGGAAGCAGCGGCCAACGTTGCCCTACGGGAGCCCAGCGGCGTGCCCCCGAACCTTCTCCTGCCAGGGTTCGTCAACTCCACATCCGATGCGAACCTGTGCGTGAGCATCGTGTGCCCCTCCACCGACACGGGGACGCTGAACCCGAACGCTGGTCTCGATCCGAGCGCCCTCATCGTCGACTCGAGCAACCGCTGCGACGCGTTCGACCCCACCCCAGTGGACGGGGGGCTGGCGTCGATCCCCGACGGCTACGGTGCGGTGGACCCGGCCACGGCCGACCAGGACGCGGACATGGACGGAGTGCCCAGCCATCTCGACTGCAACGACGGTGAGTCCGACGTCTTCCCGGCCGCCGTGGAGATCTGCAACGGCATCGACGACGACTGCGACGGGCGCATCGACGAAGGACTGCCGGAGCTCGTGTGGCTCGATGGCGATGGCGACGGCTTCGGCGCGGGGGAGCCAGGCATTGCCTGCTACAGCGAGGGCGATGCACGTTGGTATGAGCGCACCGGGCTTGCTGGAGGGGCGACCGACGTGTTCGCGACGTCTTTCGGCGACTGCGATGACAACAACGGCCTGGCGTACCCAGGGGCGGACGAGGTGCTCTGCAACGGCGTCGACGAGGACTGCAACAACATCGACGACGGCTGCGTCCATACCGGCGGCACCGGGGACACCGGCGTTCCCGCGGACACAGACACGGACACGGACATGGACGTCGACACGGACACGGACATGGACGTCGACACGGACACGGACACGGACACGGACACGGATGTTGGCACGGACACGGACGTCGACACGGACACGGTGGTGGCGGAGCCCTTCGGCTACCGGCTTTGCGGGTGCTCCCAGGGCCACGATGCGCCCAACTTCTCCTCCCTTCTGGCGCGTCGGCGATGAGTCCTGCCTTCTTCCTCCTGCTCGGGCTCCAAGGGGCCATCGCCAGTCCTGCGAACTGCGCCCAGTCCACGCGTGCAGAGGTGGTCGCTGCGGTCGTGGATGCGGAGCGAGCGTTTGGCGAGGCGCGGCCGCTGCGCATCACGGGTGCGGCGGAGCGGGCCCGGGTGGCCTTGCCCTGCGTCGGGGCACGGATGCTGCCGGAGGAAGTCGGCGGCACGATGCGTCTGTTTGCCTACGACGCGTTCGTGCAGCGGGACCTGCCCAAGGCGCGCCTGTGGTTGGAGGCCAGCCGGGTGGCTGAGCCCAGCTACTCCATCCCGCTGACGGTCTTGCCGGAGGGTCATCCCCTGCGTCTCGCGTTCGACGAGGCCGCCCCCAAGGATCGAGAGCGGGTGGTGGTCCGGGCGCCGAAGGGAGGGACGGTCTGGGTGGATGGTCACCAGGTCGACGATGTCGCTCTGGGGCGGCCGAGCCTCGTGCAGGTGGTGTCCGGTCAGGGTGTGTACACCGGGCTCCAGCCTGATGGAGGGGCTCCCGACGACCTCCTGCCGGCCGAGGCATCCGGCTCCTCCCCAGCGTTCAAACCGGTCCTCGCGGTGGGGGTGTCTGGCTCCCTCCTGGCCGCGGAGGACGTTTCGAGGGTCTACGCCGGACCCCAGGTGCGGGCCCACGTTCCCCTCTGGGGTGTGTTGCATGCCGAGGCGGTGCTCGGGTTGCCGCTGACGGTGGGGGCAGCTGGCGCGGGCAGCACGGGTGGTGTGTACGGGCTTCCGTCCGTGCAGGTCGGGCTCGTGGGGCGCGCCCGGGGAGAGGTGGTCCCATGGGGCGGAGCCGACCTCCTCGTTCTCCTCGACGATGACGGTCCGGTGCTGGGGGGGGCCGTGGCCGCCGGGGTCGACGTTCCGCTCGGTGCCATTCGCCTCGCCCCCGAGCTGCGTGCTAGCTGGGTCGGGTCCCCCCTCGTGGGGGTGGGTGTGGGCGTGGCGTTCGGCGGTTGACCGCCTGCTACTTCGAGGTGCCCTGGTTCAGGCCCGTCGACGACGGACGCTTCTTCTTGTTGGGCCGCAGGTAGTACGACAGCCGCGCGTAGCCCTGCAGGGCAAGGTCGGGCACCTCGATGTCGGGGTCGGGCTCGGTGACGATGCTCACCCCGAGGTTGACCGCGACGTTGGCGGGGGTGACCGCGTCGAGGAAGACGTCGGCGTAGTAGCCCATCTCCCCGTCGTACTCGGGGTTGATGAGGACCCGACCGGACATGTCGATGGCGAACCATCCTTCCTCGCCGGGTTCCCACAGGAGCATCACGCCGGGGTTCAGCTGTGTGTCGCCATCCGCGAAGATCAAGTTGCCGTCGGCGAGGACGTCCAGCCGCCCCGCGAGTCCGATGTCGACGACTCCCCCCTGGGCGCCCAGGCGGGTGAAGCGGTTGAGCTCGTTGTTGTTGAACCGCTGACGGGCCTGCACCTGCACCCGAGGGGCTGCGCCGCCGGTGTCGGGCTGGAACACGGCGCCGCCGCCGACCATGTGGTTGAGGCTGGGCTCGAGCTCGTCCTGGGTGATGCCGAGGGCGATGCCGAGGTTGACGATGCGCTCGGCGAAGCGCTGCACCTTCGGATCCTGCAGCTCGGTGAGCTGGTACTTGTAGGTGCTGAAGGCGTTGTAGAAGCCGTCGAAGCGCAGGGCGTCGGTCGGACGGAGGATGCCCTGGACCCACGCATCGGAGAGGTGCGGGCCGTTGTCGCCGACGAACTCGATGTCGCCGCGGCCGCTCACCTCGAAGATGCGCTGGAACGACTTGCGGGCCATGGCGATGGTGCCGATGCGGTCGACGCCGCCGTCGGTCACGAGGGCTTCGCCGACCAGGGAGGCCTGGAGGCTCGGTGCCACGTAGGAGACGATGGGCCCGCCCCCGGGCCGGATGCGAGGCTGGGTCGTGAACAGATCGGGGGCGAGGCCACCCCACACCCCGACGTCGAGGCGGTCGGTCGGCTGGAAGAGCAGCTGCATGCCATCGACGATGCGTGGACCGCCGCGGAGCACGGGGTGTCGGCCGATCTCGAGGGTCCAGGAGGGGCGATGCAGCGACACGCCCAGCTGGCGGACGTTGTTCCACTCGAAGGTGTCGCCCTCGTCGGTGTCGATCGTGAAGCGCGCGTCGACGAGCAGGCGGGCCTGGAAGCTCTCCTTGTCGACGAAGGTGAGGCGGGCCCGCTCGGCGAGCAACAGGTCGGCGTCGGTGGCCTCCACCGTGGGGACGTGGACGGCCTGAGCGCCGATCGAGGTCACCGCGACGTCCGACCCGACGGGGGGCGCGGCGTAGGCGAGTACGAGCCAGCTGGCGAGTCCGAGCACGGGTCAGTTCTGCCCGTCGGGGTGGCAGACCTTGCAGCTGTCGTCGGCGTAGATGTAGCCGGGGAACTTGCCGTTGGCGTGGCGGCAGTCCGTCTCGGACTGGACGTGGCAGGACGTGCAGGTGGAGTCGCCACCTCCTCGGTTGGTGGGGTCGGGGTGGCAGCTGATGCACGCCTCGACCGGCGTGGGCGCGGGGTTGGTCACGCAGCCATCGTCGACGGGGCCCGGTGCGGGATCGGGATGAGGCAAGGTGAAGCGGTGGCTGTCGTAGCCGCCCCAGCCCGCCTGCACGGGGTGGCAGTGGGCGCAGTCCTGGCCGGCGTAGTGATCGGCCCCGCTGCGGTCGGCGTCGTGGCAGTCCTGACAGACGAGCTGTTCGGGCGTGTCCGGGAAGCTGGGGTGGCACTCGGTGCAGCCCAGGGCGTGGGGCCCGGTCAGGGGCAGGAACTCGTGGTCGTTGCCGGTGGTGGTGGTGTCGTCGTCGTCGCCCGTGGTGATGGTGTCGTCGTCGTCGCCCGTGGTCACGTCGTCGTCGTCGCCGACGGTGGTGTCGTCGTCGTCCCCGATGATGGTGTCGTCGTCGTCGTCGTCCCCGACCCCTACTCCTCCGGATTCTGCCCACCCCTGCGGGATGTGGCACCCTGCGTTGCCGCAGCTGCCCTCGAAGTGCCCTTCGGGGCGTTCGGCTTCGTGGCAGCTCTCACACGCTGGGTCCAGGGGGCCGAACTCCTCGTCGCCGTGGCAGGTTTCGCACGGAATCGCGGCGTGCAGGCCGATCAAGGGGAACGACGACACCTCGTCGTCGTGAGGGTTGTCGTTGGACAGGCACGAAGGGGTGCCCAGGGCAACGGCGAGCCCGAGGGCGCCCAGAGCACTCCAGCGAAGACGTGGGGTCGGGTGTGGCATCAGCGGGCCCTCGCGGCGAACTGCCAGGTGTAGGGACGGTGGCAGTAGTCGCAGTTCTGGAAGGCAGGCGTGAGGTGCTGCGGGATGTTCAGCGGGGCCTCGGCCTCGTGGCAGCGCCAGCAATCCGTGGGGGTGCCGATGTAGCCGACGGCGTGGCAGTCGACGCACGCCGCCAAGCGGTGAGAGCCCCGCAGCGGCCACCCGGTCTGGTGGTGCCGCCAGCGGGTCTGGAACCAGCTCATGTCGGAGTGGCAGTCCTGGCACTGGTTGCCGAGCATGTGCTTGTGGGGGTCGTCGGCGCTGTGGCACCAGGAGCAGTCCGGGGAGGCCTCGCCCCGCGGGCGGCCGGGCTCGTGGCAGGACTCGCAGGGCAGGGGGCGATGGGCGCCGTGGAGGGGGAACCCGGTGACGGCGTGGTCGTTGTCGCCCAGGCCGGCGGGGTACCAGCCCGGCGACTGGTGGCAGTCCGCGCAGTCGCCTTCGTAGTGGCCGGTCGGCCGCACGGCGAGGTGGCAGTTGGAGCACGTCTCGTCGAGGCCGGCGAAGTGGTAGAGCACCTCGTGGCAGTCGGTGCAGGCCGTGTTCTCGTGCTGCGGAAGCAGGTCGAAGCCAGTGGCGCCGATGTGGTCGAAGATCATCGTCGCGAAGCCATCGGTGACGTGGCAGTCCTCGCACTGATCGGGACCCACGACTGAGCGGTGTGGGTTCTCTTCGTGGTGGCAGTCGTCGCAGGACGCGAAGGCGATGCCGGTCCAGCTGTTGTCGGTGTGGCACAGGTTGCAGTCGAGGCCGATGTGCTTGCCCGTGTGGGGGAAGGCCGTGGCGTCGTGGTCGAAGGCCTCCACCTCGAAGCCCTGCTCGTCGTGGCACACGTCGCAGTCGGTGGGCTCGTACTTGCCGTCGTGGGAGTCTTCGTGGCAGCTGTCGCAGTCGGCGTGGTCGAGGCCCTTGTAGACCGCCGCTCGGCCCTCGTCGTGGCAGTCGACGCAGGTGACTTCGACGTGCTGGCCCACGAGGGGGAACTCCGTCTTGTCGTGGTCGAACTCCTGCATCAGGAAGTCCGCGGTGAACACGTCGTGGCAGGTGTCGCAGCGAGTGGGCTCGAACTGGTGGCTGTGGGGGAAGCCGTGGCAGTCGCTGCAGACGCCGTAGGCCAGGGGCTCGGTCTTGTGGGAGCCGTGGCAGTCCCCGCAGCTCGGCTTCTCGGCGTGGAAGCCTTCGAGCTTGTACGGGGTGAGGTTGTGGTTGAAGCCTGGCACCCGCCAGCCCTTGGGCTTCGGATGGCAGTCTTCGCAGGCCTTGCGCCCGAAGTCGGCCCGGTGGGGGTCCCGGTGGCAGTCTTGGCACCGGTCGTACTCGAGCGGGACGAACTTCCAGTCGACGTGGCATGCCTCGCAGTCGACGTCGACGTGGTCGTGCTCGAGCACGTAGTCGACGTCGGACTTCTTGGTGTGGTCGAAGAGGGCCAGCTCCAAGGGGAGCGCTTCCCACGACTCGTCGGAGTGGCAGGCCTCACACTCTTGGTTCGACAGCAGGGACCGCGAGGATTCCTGGGAGTTGTGGGGGTCGTCGTGGCACGACATGCAGGCCGGGTCGAGGCCCGTCATGGTGTCGGGGTCGGTGTGGCACTCTTCGCAGTCGGCGCGGTCGTGGGCTCCACGGAGCGGGAAGCCGGTCTCGTCGTGGTCGAAGTCGTCCTTGCGCAGGCCGCGGATGTCGTGGTCTCGGCCGCGGTGCTCCGGGTGGCAGCTCTCGCAGGCTTCGCCTTTGTCCTTGTGGAACCCACGGTTGTCGTCGATCTGGACCTTGACCTCTTCGTGGCAGTCCAGGCAAAGCCGTGCGGCCGGACCCCCGCCGAGCTCGTGGCAGGAGGTGCACGTGGAGAGCGAATCCAGGTCGGCGTGAGGGCTACTCAGCGGACCAGGGGACACGAAGGAGCCGAGGCCCTGCGCCAGGGCCGAGCCCGGGAGCAGCGCCCAGCCAAGCCAGAACAGCAACAGCAGCGAAGACCGCATGCACCAGCAATGCCAAATGCGGCGGCGGGGATCAAGCATCACGAGCCCTGCTGCAACAACAGGATGCTCAACGCGATGCCGATGACCAGCACCACGACCAAAAGCGTCGCGGCCCCCAAAACCAGAGCCGCCACGGCCATAGCGACCAGGGCGCGGCGCCCGCCGCCTGCTGCCTCCGGGACCACGATGGCGTTGCCATCGGCATCGAGGGCGAGGATGGTGCCTGCGATCACCGGGCCGTCGAGTCCCTCTTCGACGCGCTGGCTCACCTTGTACGCCCCGGGGCGATCGGTGGGGTTGCGGGCCATCAGATCCACCACGAGGGCATCGAGCCACGGAGGGACTCCCTCCCGCTGGGTGGAGGGCGCCGGCGGCGGGCCGGCCATGGCGTCGGTGAGCACCGTGGCGATGTCGCCTTCGTAGGGCGGGCGGCCGGTCAGCATGTGCCAGGCGACGGCCCCGAGGGCGTAGAGGTCGCCCTTGAGGTGGTATTCGCCGGTGGAGAGGTACTCGGGGGCGGTGTACGCGGCGACGCCCAGGCGCTCGTTGGCGGTGGTGAGTCCGCCACCCGTCTGCTCGGCCGACTCCAGCTTGGACATCCCGAAGTCCCGCACCTTGGCGAAGTCGCCCCCCGACACATTGTCGAGCAGCAGGATGGTATCGGGGCACAGGTTGCGGTGGACGATGCCTTCCTGGTGCGCGGCGCCGAGGGCGGCTGCCACCTGCGCCACGATGCTCGCCACCCGCAGCGGCTCCAGGGGGCCGCGAATGAGCTCCTTGGAGACCTCGTGGGCTGAGAGGTACTCGAGCACCAGGTACAGCATGTTGTCGCTGTCGCCGAAGTCGAGAACCTCCACCGTGTGGGGGTGCGTCACCATGAACGAGGCGGTGATCTCTCGCCCGAAACGCCGGAACTTCGCGCTGTCTTCGGCGAACTCGGGAGCCAGGACCTTGACGTGCACCAGGCGCGCATCGGTGGTGTCCCACGCAACGTAGACTTGGCCCAAGGCCTCGTCGTAGGCGTGCTCTCGGATCTCGTAGCGGTCGGCCACCTTGGTGCCGACGAAAGGGTCCACCGTGTTCACGGCGCCGAGTGTACAGCCTGGGTGGCGTGGATGGGGGGAGTGGTGGCCAGCACCTCGCGCAGCTCGGTCTGACCATAGGGTTTCGGAAGGAACGCATCGGCGCCCGATGCGAGGAGATCCGCGCGCCGCTCCAAGTTTGGCTCGCCGGACGAGACGATGAGCCGGGCGGCGGGGAGCGCGTCTCGGAGTGCCTCGATCAGCTCGGGTCCGCCGACGTCAGGCAAGTGCAGGTCGCACAGCAGGGCGCCGATGTCCTGGTGGTGCCGTTGGGCCAGCTGCAGGGCCTCAGCCCCGGTGGACGCGGCCAGCACATCTCGGTCCAGGTGGTAGAGCTGGCGGGTCACCGCGCGGGCGACCACGGGGTCGTCTTCCACCAGGAGCACCGTGCGTCGGGTGTGGGGCGCGAGGGGCGTGGACGTGTCCGACACGGAAGGGGCGGGGCCGAGGGCGGGCAGCCACAGGGTGGCCGTCGTGCCCACGCCAGGGGTGGACCGGAGCGCCACGCGCCCGTCGTGGCGCACCGCGGTCTGCTTGACGTACGCGAGGCCCAACCCGCCGCCCGTGGGGCGGTTCTTCGTCGTGAACAGGGGGTCCCATGCGTGAGCGACGGAGTCTTCGTCCAGCCCTGGGCCGTCGTCCTGCACGTCGATTCGGAGCCAGTCTCCCGGGGGGAGTGCGTCGTCTTCCCCAGGCATCACATGGGCTGCGCTCAGCGCCACCGTCAGCCGCATGGCGCTCCCGCGGGATGCTTCGGTCGCGTTGATGCCGAGGTTGAGCAACGCCCTCGCGATGGCGTGGCTGTCGGCGTGGACCGCTGGCAGGCCTCGACCGAGCTGGAGATCCAGCTTCACGTGCTTGGGCAGGGAGGCTCGGAGGATGTGGGTGGCCTGCCGAACCAAGGAGGCGGCCTCGTGGGGCCGCATGGACAGCTCTCCACGGCCTGCCACACCGAGGAGGTTCTCCACCTGTCGCTGACCCTCCCTGCACGCTTGGTCGAGGGCGTCGAAGTCGCCTTCGAGTCGCTGGTTCCCGACCGCGTCCTGACGCATCAGCGAAGCGAGCCCCAGGATGGCCGTGAGGTTGTTGTTCATCTCGTGGGCCACGGTGCCGGCGAGGCGGCCGAGGTGCTCGAGGTGCTGGTCGGATTGGCGCCGTCGATGGGCCTGCTCTCGCTGGGCTTGCCGCCACTCGCCGCGGAGCTGGGCCAGGAGTCCTGCCATGGTGCCCACCAGGGAGAGCAGCACCACCGCGATGAGGCCGGATGCGGCAACGACCTCGGCCCACGACGCACCTTGGAGGATTCGGGCGCCGGTGAACCAGATGGTGAACACCAGCCCGGTCGCCAGTCCCCATCGTGGGCCGTAGACGATGGACCACGCCACCACCACGGGTGCGATGAGGGTCGCGACCAGCGGCTCGCTCGGCATCGCGATCAGCCAAACGCCGACCAGACCCGTGTCGAGCAGCAGCCACAGCGCCTTGACCCCCACGGGCAGCGAGTGGGGTCGGGCGTGCACGTACCAAGCGGTCGCGGCGGCCGCGGCCGCAAAGGCGAGGGTCCCGACCAGCACCTGTGGCTCCAGGATGGAGGAGGCCGCGACCAACAGCAGGGCGATGATGGTGCGGCACGTCGCCGCCCATCGCTCCACGCTGTCGAACACGGTCTCGGTGGTCACGGGGGACGCGGCAGGTTCCGGTGGCGGCGGTGGCGCGGTGGCGTCGCGTGCCATCAGGCGTCCAGCGCTTGCCGCACCGCACGGGCGACGTCGACGGCGTCGTAGGGCTTCGGCAGGAAGTTGGTGCTGGTGGGCAGGACGCCTCGAGGCGCGAGGACGTCCCCGGAGTAGCCGGAGGCGAACAGGACGTGGACGTTGGGCTGAATGGCCTTCACGCGATCGGCGAGCTCCTTGCCGTCCATGCCCGGCATCAGCACGTCCGTCCAGAGCAGGTCGATCGGGGCGCCTTGCCGGGCCAACATGCGCAGTGCCTCGGGTCCAGAGCCGGCTTGGATGGCGTCGTAGCCCAACCTCTGGAGCATGCGCACGGCGATGCGGCGGACGGCGTCCTCGTCCTCCACTACGAGCACGCGCTCGCCGCGTCCTCGGGGCACCCGGACGGGGGGAATGGAGGTGCGACGGCTGGCGACGTCCATCTCCGCCGCGGGAAGCCGAAGCACGAAGGTGGTGCCTTCCCCCAGGACCGAGCGCACTTCGATGCTGCCGCCGTGGGCGGACACGATGGAGTGGACCGTCGCCAGGCCGAGCCCCGTGCCCTTGCCCGAAGCCTTGGTGGTGAAGAAGGCCTCGAAGATCCGACCCTTGGTGGCCGGATCCATGCCCACGCCGTTGTCGCGGACCTCCACCTGCACGGTGCCCTCGCTCTGGAAGGCTCGCAGGTCGATGACCCCGCCCTCCGGAAGCGCGTCCCGGGCGTTGACGACGAGGTTGAGGAGCACCTGATCCAGCTGCACGGGGGGCATGGCGATCTGGAGGTCGTCCGCGCAGGTGTGGATGCGAAGGGTGACGTCCTCGCCGAGGAGGCGGCCCACCACGCGGGCCAGGCCGTGGAAGGCGTCATCGACGGTGACGGAGGTTCCGGCGCGTTCGTCGACGCGAGAGAAGCCCAGCAGCTGCTGGGTGAGCTGCGCGGCCCGAACGGCGGAGGTCTTGGCATCGCGGAGGGCTTCGAAGGCGGGGCTTCCCCTCGGCACGTCGAGCATGGCCATCTCGACGTTGCCGATCACGGCGGTGGTCAGGTTGTTGAAGTCGTGGGCGACCCCGCCGGTGAGCTGCCCCACGGCCTCGACGCGCTGTGCGTGCTGCAGCTGTTGGTTGAGCGCTTCCTTCTCGCTGTTGGCCCGCTGGCGCTCTTCGATCTGCTTGCGAAGGGCGTCGTTCGTCCATCGGAGCTCGGACGTGCGCCGGGCGACCTTGGCGTCCAGCCGTCGCTCAGCGTTGCGCGCCTGCTCCAGCGCGAGGCGGAGCTGCTCCTCCTGGGACCGCTCCCGAACGCTGAGCTCGGTGATGCGGTCGATGGCCCAGCCGCGTCCTACGACCAGGGCCAGGCTCAGCAGCGACACGGCGAACTGGGCGAAGGAGATGTGCACGAGGCTCACGTCGGCGGGCCAGGTGAGCAGGTACGAGCCGATCCCTACGACGGCGAGGAGCCACAGCGCGAGGCTGGCCCACGTCTCCCGGGTCATCACGACCCCGACGGAGCACAGCAACAGGGCATGGTAGAAGAGCTGCACCTCGGCACCGGTCAGGATCTGCACCAGCGCGACGTTGCTGGCGACCAGCAGGCCCAAGCCGAGGGTCACGAGGTGCACGTAGCGTCTGGGCAAGGTGTGCTGGTGGAGCGTCCAGAAGATGGCGGCGGAGACCGCGATGACCACGGCATCGTGGGCGCCGGCCCACAGGTTGGCTGGGGCCGGCAGCATCCAGAGGTTGTACGGCGTGAACACCACGAACAGCGGCACCAAGGCGGCGGCGGCAGCCTTCAAGTGCACCGCCGCCCGCTCGTCCCGGGCGACGCCGTAGGGTTCCTCTTCCGTCATCTACGCCTCGTACCGATCCTACCGGCAGTGACCCCTCCTCGGATCGGAGACCCGTCTCCTGCAGGTTGCCAGCGGGTACGGCCGTCGTCGCACCCCTCGGCCCAGCGCCTCATGCCGGCCGATAGCCCTCGGGATCGAAACGCCGGGTCCGCCACACGTACCGCGCGGTGGAACCGGGCCAAACGGTGAAATTGTGGCCCCCCGAGAGGTACCAGCTGTCGCAACCGCTCGCCCACACGCGGGTTGCGTGCCTCGCGTCCACCTCCTCGAGCCAGGCCGACAGGGCCTCCTCGCGAACGTCGACCGGGCCGCGGCGGTCGATGTGACGCCAGGCGTCGAGGAGGTAGGCGATCTGCGCCTCGATCATGACCACCACGCTCGAGTGGCCGAGGGCGGTGTTGGGTCCGAGGAGGAGGAACAAGTTGGGGAACCCGGGGACCGTGATGCCGTGGTGGGCTCGGGGGCGGTCGGCCCACCATGTGGCGAGGTCACGCCCATCGCGTCCTGTGATTCGCAGGCCGCCCATGGGCTGTTCGACCGAGAAGCCCGTGCAGTACACGAGCGCATCGAGGTCGTCGTGCTGGCCGTCGTGGAGGACCAGGCCGTTCGCGTCGACCCGATCGATGCTGCGGGTCTCCACGTGCACGTGGGGCTGGGCGAGGGTCGAGTACCAGTCGTCCGACAGGAGGATGCGCTTGCAGCCGATGCGGAAGCAGGGCGTGACCTTGTCGGCGAGGTCGGCGTCGCCCACCTGACGGCGGAGGTGCCAGCGGGCGTAGGCCTCCGCCAGCGACGCGAAGCGCGTGTGAAGCGGGCCGAAGTGCATGGCGTAGCGGCGCTCGTTGCTCAGCCACAGACGGAAGCGGGTGGCCTCCATTGCGCCAGGTACGGTGCGGAACATGGCCTTCTCGGCGGGCGTGAAGGCACGGTCGTCTCGGGGAATCACCCACGGGGCAGTGCGTTGGTAGACCCGGATCCCGCGGGCCACCTTGGCCAGCTCGGGCACGATCTGGATGGCGCTCGCGCCGGTGCCGACGATGCCGACCCGCTTGCCGGCGAAGGGCACGTCGTGGTCCCATCGGGCCGAGTGCATCGACGGGCCGGCGAAGGTGTCGCGTCCGGGAAGGGGCGGGTAGCTCGGGTCGCGAAGGGCTCCGACGCCGCTCACCAACACCTTGGCGGACACGGTGTCGCCGTGGGTCAGTGTGAGCTGCCACAGGGCGCCGTCCCAGCGGGCCTCCGACACGTAGGCACCCAAGCGGATGCGGTCGCGGACGCCGAAGCGGTCGACGCAGCGCTCCAGGTATTGGCGGATCTCCTCCTGGGGCGCGTAGCGGCGGGACCAGTCCGGGTTGAGGTCGAAGGAGAAGCAGTACAGGTGGCTCGGCACGTCGCAGGCGGCACCCGGGTAGGTGTTGTCGTGCCAGGTGCCTCCGATGCCGTCGCTGCCCTCTAGGACCACGAAGTCGGCACGGCCCGACTGGTCCAGTCGGATGGCGGCGCCGATGCCGGAGAACCCTGCACCGAGGATCGCTGTGTCGACGTGCTGATGCATGGACGGGCCTAACCCTCCCGGAGCCGGCGTCCAGGGCGGGAGATCGGCCGATCTGGACCCCTGATACATGTGGATACGAGCGCGCACGCGGGCAACGACCTAATTGGCGTTTGTTCTCCCCGAGGACGCTCCCCACGAAGCCGGCCTCTGTCGGTTTCGACGCAGCATTCGGCGCTTTTTTCCGCCGATTCTGTGATGCTCTATCGGACGGTTTGGATGCGCACGCTCCCCACGTTGACGCTCGCCCTGCTCACGGGCTGCACGACCTACCTCTCCCCCGACGCCAACGACGCAGCGGCGCGCTCCGTCGAGCCGTGCGTCGAGGACGCCATCGTGGCGCTCGTCAACAGCGCCGACGCCCCCAGCCTCAAGGCCGTGGGCGTGCACAGCCGGGCCGCGAACTCCCTCGCTGCGACCCGTGCGGGCGAAGACGATGTGCTCGGCACCGCCGACGACCTCGTCTTCGTGACCCTGGACCAGATCGACGCGGTGCCCCAGGTGGGCCCGAGCGCCCTCGACGCTCTCGAAGCCGCGGTCGCTGGCACCTGTGTCGCCGTGGTCGATGTGGTCGGCGCGTGCACCGATGCGACCGCCATCGAGCTGGCCAACACCGCCGATGCTGCGACCCTCAAGGACGTCGGCGTCTACAGCACGGGCGCCAACAACCTGGTTGCCGAGCGCCCCTTCGTGAGCCTCGCTGACGTCGACGCCGTGAGTGGCATCGGTCCTTCGAGCATGGATGCGCTCCTCACCTGGTCCGAGGCCGACTGTCGGGCTCAGGCCGTCTTCTCGCCCCAGGCCTACTGGGACAGCCACCTCGCACGGGTCACCGAGGAGCTCGAGGGAGCCCAGGTCTCCGTCGACGTCGCGATGTACAGCTTCAGCGACGGCGGCGTGCGCAGCGCGCTCCTCGACGCGGCCGACCGCGGCGTCAGCATCCGCGCCATCCTGAATGGCGCCAGCGAAGACCGGGTCGATCCCGCAGGCACCCTGTCGGCGGAGCTCGAAGACGCCGGCATCGAAGTGCGCTGGGTCAACAAGGTCATGCACCACAAGTTCGCCCTCGTGGACGGCGTGCGCACCGACGTGGCCCAGGCCGAGCAGGCCCTCCTCATCAGCGGCTCGGGCAACTGGAGCTACTCGGCGGGCACCAAGTACGACGAGGACACGCTCTTCCTCCGCGATGCGAAGCTCGCGCTGTCCTTCCAGCAGGAGTTCGAGCACCTGTGGACCCACGGTCGCCCCGTGGAGTGGAACGAGGACATCGTCTCCGTGGAAGGCCTGGTCGTCACCGACGAGGACATCGACGCGGCTGAGGGCAGCACCGCCCACTTCACGTCCGACAACTTCCGCGTCTACGAGAGCAGCCGCTACGGCTGGACCTTCGCCCGCCAGGGCCATCAGTCCAATGTGCACGACCGCATCGCGGAGCTCATCCTCTCCGCGGACGAGAGCGTCTGGATCGCCAGCGGCCACATGCGGAGCCGGCCCATCAGCGAGGCCGTGCTCGAGGCCCGCACGGCCAATCCCGACCTCGACGTGAAGGTCTACCTGGATGGTCAGGAGTACACGAGCGCTTGGTACAGCGGCCAGGAGCAGGGCGAGTTCGACGACTGCATGGCGGACGCGGCCGACACCGACGACGAGGACGACTGCCTCGAGGACGGCATGTACTGGGGCTACCCGCTCCACGCGGCTGGCGTGCCCATCCGCTTCAAGTGGTCCGCCTACCGCTGGGACTACCGCTACGCCGAGCAGATGCACCACAAGCTGGTCATCGTCGACGGCGACACCGTGGCCACGGGCTCCTACAACTACAGCCCCAACGCCGAGTTCGATACCTTCGAGAACCTCATCGTGCTCGAGCGGGAGCGCTACCCGCAGGCCCTCGATGGCTACGTGGCCCGCTACGCCGAGCTGTGGGAGACCCGTCGCGACGACGTCGAGCCCTTCCTCGACGAGCTCGCCTTCGGCACCAGCGATGTCGATATCGTCTTCGCTGGCATGGCGATGGAGTACGACGAGATCGACCTGGCCAAGGACCTCATCCAGGACGCCTGCCCGGACGTCGACACCGACGACTACCGGGAGAACCCGAGCCATCACTACACCTGCGAGCGGTACTAGGCGGTCAGGGGAGCAGGTCGGCCCAGGGCAGCAAGCGGGGCTGAGGAACGTCTCCGCGGGGCTCGATCGGCACCAGCCACACGCCCTTGTCGTCGGTGTGGTGGACGTCGTCGTCGTACCCGAGGAAGGCAGAGACCACGCCCCCGTCGGCGCTGTAGCGGGTGAGGGTCCAGCCCGGATCCATGAACACGGGCTCTTTCACCCACACCCCACCGGGCCCCTCGACGACCACAGGCTCCTGGTTCCCGTTGCGCACGGTGTCCCGCGCCACCAGGGCATGGCGGTCTCGCGTTGGGTCGTGGACCACCATGTACCGATGCTGGTGGCGGGCCTCGTTGGTGTACATCGACAGCGTGACGCCCTTGCTCAGGGGCACCGTCCACGTCGCCTTCAGTGTGTCCCCCCGGAACAGGGTCCAGCACGTCCCGGCCTCGCCGTCGTCGCATGGGCGCTCGGTGAGGGTGCGGGTGGGCTCGGGCGGCGCGCCAGCGTGCCAGGTCGGTTCGGCGAGGAAGACTTTGGCTGGGGTCTCCCGCACCAGGACGCTCGCGGGAGGGGGGGACAGGAACAAGGAGGCGGCAGGGGGGCCCTCAGGGGCGCCCGCCCGCTGCAGGAGCCACGAGCGCTCGGCGTCGCTGGCCTCCCCCACCAGGCGGAGTCGGTCGCTGGGGCTCCCGGCGCCGAAGCGCACCGTGAGGAGCGGCCCCTCGCAAGTGCTGGCGTTCTTCAGCGCGATCTGACGTGCGCCGATCCCGAAGACGCCGTTGCCGCGCTCGCGGGTGTCGACGACCCACTGGGCCTTGCCGTCCACCGTCATGGCATCGCCGGTGCAGGCCCACACCAGGGCTACCCAGGTCGCCCACATCCTCCACCTCCAAGACCATCGTAGTGCCCCGCGGCCGTCAGCGTGCCTGCATGGTCAGGCTGCCCACCGGGGTGCCGTCGGTGTCGTACACGCGCAGGAAGTGAGGAGCGATGCGGACGATGCGGTCGTCGGTGGGCCAGAGAACGGCCCCGGGGAGGGCGCCCTTCGGTCCGTACCAGTCGGGCAGGCCCTCGGGGATGGGTTTGGCCTGAGCACGGAAGCGGACGCCTGGGGCCCCGTCGCGTCCGTCGAGCAGCTGCACCTCCTGGCGGTCCAGCAGCAGGGCCACGCCCGTGCCGTCGGCGGCGAGCCGCTTGGATGCACGGCCACATTGTCGACCAGGCAACCGACGGGCCAGTCGGCGTCGGGGTCGAGGGGCCAGAGCGAGACGCCCGACGGCGGTGCAGCGGGGGGCGGCTCGGGAGGGGGCTCTGGCGGGCAGCCGAGGCATGGCGGCAGCCACAACACGGTCCAGAGGGCGGCGAGGCTGGGGCGCATCCACGGAGGGCACCTGGTCGGGCGATAGACTCGGCCAGGGAGGTGCCCATTGTCCGACCCCGTCGCCGAGCTCGTGGCCGCGCTGAAAGACCCCGATGAGAACGTCGGCTTCCTCACCGGGGCCGGCATCTCGGTCGCCTCGGGCATCCCGACGTTTCGAGGCAACGACCCCGGGGCCATCTGGGCCAACGACGTGATGGAGAAGGGCACCCGCCGCTACTTCGAGCGGGACCCCGTCGGCTCGTGGAGCTGGTACCTCAGCCGCTTCGACAAGGTCTGGCAGGTGGGGCCCAACCCGGCCCACCACGCCTGCCGTGCCCTCGAGGAGACGTCGGGCATCTGGCTCGTCACCCAGAACATCGACGGGCTACACCAGGCGGCTGGCTCCACCGACTGCATCGCCATCCACGGCTCCGCCCACACGGTGCGCTGCAGCCAGGAAGGCTGCGCCAACGGCTCGCCCAGGGGCACGTTGCCCTGGCCGGCTGAGGCCTTCGATGCGTTCCGCGGCGACCCTCGCCGCGAGCGGCTGCCCACCTGTGATCTGTGCGGCGCGGTCCTTCGGGCCCACGTGCTGTGGTTCGACGAGTACTACGCGGAGCACGAGGGCTATGGCTTCCAGCGCTTCCAGACAGAGCTGCCGGGCATGTCCACGATGGTGTTCGTCGGCACGAGCTTCAGCGTCGGCATCACCGACATCGCGCTGTCCCACTGTGTGCACGGGGGGCATCGAGGCTTCGTGATCGACCCGTTCCTGGACGCGCCGCCTCACCCGCAGCTCACGTTGATCCGGGCGAAGTCCGAGGAGCTGCTGCCCGAGCTGGTGAAGGCGCTCTAGGGCTCGCGATGCCGTGCACGAGGCTGCCTCGGAGGCCTGAGCACAACGGGCGAGGCCCGGAAGGACCTCGCCCGAAGAACGCTCTTGAAGGGATCAGAGAGCGGTGCAGTCCGCTTCCTCGCCCTCGACCAGGCACTCGAGCAGGTCCACTTGGCACTCGCCGTCGCCGGGCAGGCCCGGGATGCAGTAGTCACCGAGGGAACAGTAGGACTCGTTCTCGGGGCAGGGGTCGGGCGGCTCGCCCGTGTCGCTGGTGTCGACGGGCTCGCCGTCGCAAGGGCCGACCTCGTCGCCGTGCAGCATGAGGTGCGTGTCGAGCGCGTTGACCGAGATGGTGATGGTCTGCACGTTGGCCGGGTTGCCCGGCGGGTAGTGGCAGATGGTGACCTTGTCGCTTCCGCGAGCGCGTGCCGAGGCATCCGCCTCGTTGAGGTCGGCGCTGGGGGCGCAGGCGGCGAGGCCAAGGATCAACAGAGACAGTGCACGCATGTGGAACCTCCGAGGGGGTGCCGGGGATTAGCGCAGTTCGACGCCAAACCGGTGACGTGACCGTATCACGAGTGGATCTGGTGTCGGTGGTCTTGGCTCAGACACCAGAGCGGCCGCCCTGGCCGACCTGCCAGGTGGGCCCCGTGCCTCCTGTGCGTAGGATGAGGCATGCTCAGAGACGACGTCCTGCTCCGCGCGATCGAGCGCATGGCCGAGGCCATCGGTGCCTTCCTGCGAGGGGAGACCTCGGCCGACGAGCTGGAGGCTGAGGTGCAGGCCACGACGGGTCTCCCCCTGGGCGTGATCGATGTGCTGCCGGCCTCCGCCATCGTGCCTCCCGTGGACGATGTCCGCGTACGCCGCGAGAAGGCGATGGCCATCGCCGATGCCCTGGAGGCCTTGGGCCGTGGGGAAAAAGCGGACTCTCTACGAGCGGTGGCCGCCACCTGGTAGGCGGTCGGGTCCGCCCCTCCGGTGGCGAGCGGTGGGGGTGGCTGCAGCTCTCGAGTCGGGCAACAAAACGCTAGGCGGGCCCGTAGTGGGGGGCATGCTTCGAGACGACCTCTTCCTTCGCCAGATCGAACACCTCGCCGACCTCGTTCGCGCGTTTCTGAAGGGCCAGGAGAACGGCGAACGCATCGAGTGGCAGCTCGAAGTGGACAGCGGTCTGACCATGGCAGACTTCGCGGCTCTCCCGCCCCATGCGATCGTTCCGCCGCTCGATGATGTCTGGCTGCGCCGGAACCGTGCGGTGGGCATCGCAGACGCGCTCCATGCTCTGGGGTGGATCGACAAAGCCCGGCGGATTTTGGACGTCGCGGCCACGTGGCGTACCCAGGACGAGGTGGAGGAGGAGGGCCTCCTACGGATGGGGACGGAGGCCAGCGTGAGGCTCGGCCGCCCGGTGGCTTGTGTTCGCGTCACGCCTCGGTCCTTGGAGCTGGCCCCCTGCGAGCGCCACTGGTGGCAGCCCTCCGATGCGCCAGGTGCGACGCTCTACGCCTGGCAGTAGCGTGGGGCCATGCTTCGCGACGACGCCGGTGGACGACCCGGGCGTGCGACGGGCCGAGGCGCTGGCACTGGCGGACGCCCTGCACGCCCTGGGCCGGGACCGAAGGCAACGGCCCTACGAGCGGTGGCCGCCGCCTGGTAGGCCTACTCGGCGCACGAGAAGGTGAGGGCTTCCTCCCCGAGCAGGCCGAAGGTGATGCTCGTCGAGGTCCAGCTGTAGATGGAGCCGGGCAGGTTGTTCCAGTCACATTCCAGCAGGTCGAAGGCGTCGGCCGGCCCGTACACCGAGCCATCGGGGCACTCCATGTACGACGTGAAGCCGTCGTAGGTATTGGCTGCGGTTTGGTCATCCACGGTCAGCGCGACTGCATCGACGTTCGACACGAAGCGGCAGGTGCTCGTGCCGCTCGTGATGGTGAGGTCGATGTCGTCTGGGCCGCTGTCGCCCTCGAGGTTCAGCGGCTCATCGAAGGTGATGGTGGTGCCGTCGCTGAACGTGCACAGCGAGTGGTCGGCCGAGAGCATGCCCTCTTCCTCGGGGGGCTCGCAGGCGTCGATGGCGGCGTCGTGGGTGGTGGCCCAGCAGTTGTCGGGCTCGGCGAGCCACTCGCAGTCGAGGGGGCCGTCGGTCTCCACCTCGGTGGACGCCTGGGTGGGGTCGTCGGCGCCATCCCCTTCGGACCCGCCGCCACAGGCAACGACCAACCACAAAGCAAGGATGCGGACCATGGGACCTCCGGGCGTGGGAGCGTACACGAACCGAGGCCTTGCCGATGGCGCCGCGGCTGGGGCTGGGCCAACTGGCCGGCTGGCGGCATACTGTGCGGCGAGCGCCACGGGCGGGAGGACGAGATGCATCGGACCTGTGGTTGGTGCGGCACCGTGGTGGCCGGCGAGCGAACGAACTGCTCGAACTGTGGCGGGCCCCTTCCTGCGCCGCCGGGGTCGGATCCAGGGCCGGCCCCGGGCGCGGCCCCCCGGGCCCTCCCGTCGGCCTACACCCGCGGCCTGTTCGCGAACTTCGGGGTCCTGTTCGGATCGATCTTCTCGGGCGTGGGCTGCCTGGTCATCACCTTGATGTGTGGCTTCGCCATTCTGCTGCCACCGTTGGCGCTGGGCAGCCTGCTGGGGCTTCTGTTCGCGTTCATTGGTTCGGTGTTCCTGTTCGAGGGTGTGCGGAGCGCCTTCCGGGAACGCCGGGTGTTGATGTGGGGGGAGCCGGTGGTGGGCACGGTGCTGAGCGTGGCCGGCGAGGGGAGCTTCTCCCGCATCACCTGGAGCTTCGAGGTGGACGGCGCCACCCATGCCGGGACGTGCCAGTGCTCCGACCCGTACGTGCTCACGTACGGAGAGGGGGACACCCTGCACGTGGTGTGGCTGCCGAAGGAAGGGCGCAGCGCGGTGTGGCCGCCGCTGCCGGGGTTGGAGGCGTAGGCGCCTGCGTTCGCCGAGCGCTCACGGTGAAGCAGGAAACACAAACGGGTAGCTCGCGATGACGATGCCGCCTCCGGGGGGCCGGTCGAAGACGAGGGCCTGGATGTGGCCAACCATGCAGGCCTCTACGTCCGGGGTGCCCAACGTGCTGCTCTTCACGGAGGCCTGGGTGACCTCGCCGCCAGCGCTCACGGTGAACTTCAGGACCGTCTTTCCGTACAGGTCGGGAAGATCGAGCCTTCCGGCATCCATGCATTCTTGTAGCCGGGGCCGGACCGTGTCGATGACGCCATCCATGTGGCCCCGGGGGAGGGCGCCAAGGATGATGGGGTCGCCCGCTTCATGGGTCGCGAGGGATTCGGACCCGAGCTGGTGCCTTTGGCGCCGACGAGACCGAGGTCACCGATGTAGCTGATGTCTTCCAGATAGCGGGTGGTCAGCGTCCATTGCATGGTCGTGGGCTCCTCCCGTGGAGGCAGCTCGAGCCCGGCGAGCTCAGAGATGACGCACTTCTGGGCGGACTTGGTGCCGCCGCGCCCCTTGAGCTTGCTCACCTTGCCGTTGGCCTTCACCGTCACGTCGAGCACGACGTCAGAGGTGTCGTTCGCTAGGCACACCTGCACGGCGCCTTGGCGGCTCTGCGCGGCATCGACGAGGTCGGCCGGGGGCCGGTCTCCGGAGAGCAGAACCGGGTTCGCCAACGCCACAGCCATCCAACACCACATCCGACCTCCAAGTCATGCCCAGCCAACGACGCACCAGGGTTCCCTCGAGCCATTGTGGCAGACAGCCGTCTCGCACGTGCTCGACCTTCGGGCGCGGCTCCGGAAGCGACGAGGGGTGACCATCATGGCACCGTGCTGGATGGCACGGGCCGTGCGCCTGCGCCGAAGACCCGTGTGCTCTTGGGCTGAGGAGCTGAAGGGGCGACGGCTCGTCGCCCTTCAGAACTGGAAGTACGCGATTCCCTACACCTGGTGTGTGGGCCCTGCTGGATAGCGGTTCGCTGCTCCTCGGTGCCCGGGCCTGGCAACACTTTGGCAACACGACGCCCGCATAACGCCGGCTGCAGCAAGGCCGGCTCGGTGTCTGGGCGTCCTCGCGCGCACGCGCTCGCAAGTGTGCTCATTACCCCACGGCGGGACAGGGCCTGGCGAAGTCCTAGCCTCTCGAAATCTCCGCGCGGCTGTCATTTCGGGTTGATGAGGTCTTCGACCGGCACCGGTTGCCCGCTCGCATAGGTGCAGTCCGACCGGCCGAGGATGAGCCACGTGCGGGTCACGGTCTCGGCCATGACGTGCGCGTGAGGGCCCTGCTGCTGCAGGCTGACCGTGACGTCGGACATGTGGTGGCGACGGTTCTTGTGCCCCCTGGGGCCACTGACCGGCAGGAAGTTGAACAACTCGAAGGTGCACGCCTTGACCTCTCGGCTAGTGGTCGGGTCGGTCGGCACGTGGTCGTAGGGTGTCGGGATGGTGTCCATCCGATGGGAAACAAGACAGCCCGAGAGGGCAGCAAGGGCGGCAAACGACAGCGGGCGCATGGGCCTCCTGGGGATTGGACTTGGCGGCGCACGACACACCGCGTTGCGGCTCTGTGACTGGACGCGAAAGCCCCCCGAATCGGACGGCTGAATCCTGAGCAATGTGGCTGGCAACGCTGCGACAACACGTCTGGCAACGCCTGGCGTCGGTTGGCACCGAGGACGGTCGATAGAAGTGCTTCACCCGTCGCCAAGCGGTGCCATTCGCTCAGAACTGGAAGTACACGAAGTCCCGCTGGCTCACCCGGTAGAACAGCGTCATGCACACCAGCATGAACGCCCACCCGGTCGTCTGCAGGGGCAGGAGCCAGACGCTGTCTTTCAGCACGGGCGCCACCATCTTGTCCCACAGCCAGCCCAGGAGCAGCGGCACGCAGCCCGCCAAGATCATCGACATCAGCACGGTGGTGGCCACCCACTGGTCGGTGGTGGCGACGAAGGGGTTGCGGGTGATGTGCTCCCAGATGCGCTCGATGTGCTGCTCGCGGAACAGCATGGAGCCCACGAGGCTGACGGCGACCAAGTGGAAGCCGATGGCCAGGGCGTTGCCCCCTGGGATCTTGGCCCACGAGTCCGGCATCCAGCGGCTGGCATAGCCGTAGAAGACGACCCACAGGCCGTTGTACAAGCCGAACAGCACGAAGTTCCATGACGCGCCGTGCCAGAAGCCGATCAACACGAAGGTGGTGATGGTCGCTGCCACGAAGCGCATGCGGCTGGTGGACTCGCCGACGAGCGGGCCCAGCAAGTAGTCCCGCAGCCAGAACGACAGCGACATGTGCCAGCGCTGCCAGAACTCTACGGTGGTGCGGGCCAGGAAGGGCTCGCGGAAGTTCTCCTGCAGGTCGAAGCCGAGCATCCGGGCCACGCCGCGGGCGATGTCGGTGTAGCCGGAGAAGTCAGCGAAGATCTGGATCATGAACCCGAAGGTGGCCGCCCAGAGCAAGGGCCCAGCGGGGTCGTCGAGGACGTAGACCTTGTCGACGTACGGCGCGATGGAGTCCGCGATGACCAGCTTCTTGAACGCCCCCCACAAGGCCAGGGCCATGCCCGACCGGGTGCGCTGGAGGTCGAAGGAGCGGGGGGACTCGATCTGAGGCAGCAGGCGCCCGGCTCGCTCGATCGGGCCGGCCACCAGCTGGGCGAAGAACGAGACGTACAGGGCGTAGTCGAGGAAGCTCGTGCGGGCCTTCAGCTCGCCCCGGGCCACGTCGATCGTGTAGCCCATGGTCTGGAAGGTGTAGAAGCTGATGCCGACGGGGAGCAGGATGTCGAGGCTGGCCAGATCGCCGGGCCAGCCCATCGCCTCCAACGAGGCCCGCACGTTGTCGATGAAGAAGTTGGCGTACTTGAAGTAGGCCAGCATCGAGAGGTTGGCGGTGAGCGAGACGCCGACGAACCACTTCTTGCTGCCGGGGTAGCGCTCGATGGCCTGCGCCAGGCTGAAGTCGAGGATGGCCGAGCCATACATCAACAACAGGAACCACGGGTGCACCCAGCCGTAGAAGACGGCGGACGCGACGACCAGCAACAGGTTCTGCCAGCGACGGTCCCGTACGAGCCAATACGTCGCGAAGACGATGGCGAAGAAGACGGGGAAGGCACTCTGGACGAAGTTCACGGGCTCGCGACTAACCCACGGTTCCCTGGGTGGACACGCCGGCTACGGGGCGGTTGCCCGGACGGCCTCCCGCGTGGACGCTCGGGCGGCCTCCACGGCATCGTCGGCCAGGGGGCCCGTGACCGCCACCCGCGCCACGTCGACGGCGATGGGCTCGGGGAGGGTGTCGAGCCGCTGCAGGACGAGCTTGCCCAGGCCCTTGGTCTCTTCCTGCTTCACCCAGGCGAGCAGCTCGTCCTTGATGGCGTCGGCGTGTCGGTCGACGAGGCAGGTGGCGGCCCGCATGGGCGCTTGGGGAGGCAGGGGCACGTGCTCGACGATGTGCAGCAGGGCCTCCACCGGGGCCTCGGACATGGCCTCCAGCTCGACGCAGGTGGGGCCGCGATCCCGAGCGGAGAGCGCGCGCACCATCCCGTCGATCTCTGCGGGCCCATCGCTGGGCGGAGGCGCAGGAGCGGGCGGCGCCGGTGCCGCCATCTCGGGCACGGGCGCGAGCACCGGTTCGGCCGCAGCAGGGTCCTTCTTGCAGGCGACGAGGAGCAGCGGGACAAGGGCAAGGCGCATGGGGACTCCGGGCACGCAGTATAGGGGGGCAGGAGGTGCCGGTGGCCATCGGCGTGCTGGTGGGGGCGTACCGAGACGACCCCGCTCCCCCGGAGGAGCTTCCGATGGGGCGGGCGGCCCTGCGGCTGGAGGCCCGAGGGCTCGCGGTGGTCTTCGGGCACGAGGCGCTCGAGGGGCGCCTGATCGGGCTGCGCCCTCGTCCTGGGGGGTGGGTCGCTTCGGACACGCCGGTCACCGGTGCGCTGGACCGCTTCCCCTCGCGGAGCCAGGCCGATCGCTACGAGGCCCTGCTGGCCGGCCTCGAGGGCACGCCCACCTTCAACGGGCCCGCCGCCATCTCCGCCTGCGCCGACAAGCTCCTCTGTCCTCAGCTGCTGACGGCGCCGCAGCCCGACACCGAAGGGGACCCCGCTGCCTTTGCCGGGCGCCTCGCCGCATGGGGCGTGGCCTTCCACAAGCCTCGCTTCGGCTCCTTTGGGTCTGGGGTGCGGCGGGTCCTGCCGAGCGACCCTGTCCCCGCCATGGCGGAAGGTCTGCAGGGGAGCGAGCCTGCAGTGCTTCAGCGGGGGGTTTTGCCCCCGGAAGGGTGGGCCGGCGTGGCCTGCCGGGTGCTGGTGCAGCGAGACGGGTCCGGCTGGTGGGCTGGGGTTCCGGTGGCACGGGTCTCTCGCACCGATGCCGTCGTCAACGCCGCCCGTGGGGCCGATGTGCATCCCCTGGCTGAGCTGTTCCCCACGGCGGTCGCTGGGGTTCGTGCCGCGGCCATCCAGGTGGCGGTGGACCTCGACGTCGCCTGCGGTGGCGTCGTGGAACTCGGCGTCGACGTGGTGCTCGACGAGGCCCTCACTCCCTGGGTAGTAGAGGTCAACGGGCGACCCCGAGGCCGCCTCGAGGCCATCGCTCGCAGTGACGCGGACTGGATGGAGGCCCACGTCGCGGCCTGCGTGCGCCCTCTGGTGGCCGTGGCCGGGTCTACCTGAAGTCCTGCGCCTTCTTGTGGCGGCCGTCGCAGTAGGGCTTGTTCTTCGACAGCCCGCAGCGGCAGAGGGTCAGCCGCTCCGGCATCATGCGCTCCAGGGGCTCGGCGTTGATCTCGAACGCGCGTTGCACGCGGATCTCTCCGCCTTCCATGATCACCACGTCGGCCGCGAGGTCGGGCTGGGCCGGCGCCGCGGCCTGCGCGGTGGCCTCGTAGGTGAGCGCGCCCGAAGGGCACGTGCCGATGACCTTGATGATCTCGTCGGCGGCGGAGGCGTCTCCGGTGAGCTCCCGCTCCCGCAGCTCCCTTAGGGGCTTGCAGTAGAGGGCGTGCATGCAGGTGTTCGGGTTGAAGAAGGTCTTGAGGGTCTTGCCCTCCCACACGTGGATGTTCTTGGTGGGCGGGTTCTCGTTGGAGCCATCGAAGCCGGCGCTGTGGCTGCCGTCGCAGAACGGCGCGTTGCTGCTCTTTCCGCAGCGACACAAATACACGTCGCCGTCGACCGGGAGGCGCTCGCCGCAGAAGGTGACGTGCTCGGCGTTCTGGACCTTGATGGGCCCGTCGGGGATGACGTGGATGGCGAGGGTCTTGGACATGGATGGCTTCCCGGGAACGATGGTGGCCTGCAGCGTATGACCTGAGGCCAGCCGTTGTGGCCCCCATCGGAGATTTTTCCGGGTCAGGACAGGATGACCGTCTTCACCTGAAGCCGCGTCGCCCCCCGTCGCTTCTCTACGCACCAGGGGTCGAGTCCGGCCTGCTCGATGTCTTTGCGCACCCGATGCAGCAGGACGCTGTACTTGCTGGCGGCGCCCGACAGGCCCTCCCGGCCCCACACGCCGACCATCACATCTTCGTCGTGGCACCAGCCCGCGAGGGGGGGCAGGGTGCGCTCGTCGCGGTCGGCCTGGAGCTGGCGGGCCAACACGAAGAGCAAGGCCACACGAGACTCGCTGCTCCACTCGCAGCGGCCGTCGGGGCCTTCGAGCAGGGCCAGGCTCCCGGCGGCGCCATCGAGGGTGACCGTGAGGGTGTAGGGGTAGCGAGCCTGATGCATCGGCTGCTGGGTGGCTGCGGTGTGCAGGTCCTCAGGCACCAGCTCGATGACGAAGGCGGTGCCTGCCACCTCGAAGTGCTCTCCGGGCTCGAGGGGGCGCTCCCCCGCCTCGGTGCCGAGCCACACCTCGCCGTCGGCGTGGGTGATCAAGACCGCAGCCCGTGCCGGCCCCGCCATCAGGCGCACATCGGCATCCATCGAGGTGCCCAGCACGAAGCGGTCGCTGTGGATGGGGTGCACGGTCCCGGCGGCTTCGTCGCGGATCACCAGGGCGCCGCCTACGTCGTCGTCGATCAAGCGGGCCCGGAGGCACACGGAGTCGCCGAGGCGCAGCACCTCCCCATGGGCGAGGGGAGCGGAGCCGGAGACCGGCGCGTCGTCCACGAAGGTGCCGTTGGTGCTCGAGAGATCTCGGACGACGACGCCGTTTCCGCGAGCTTCGACCACCGCATGGTGGCCGCTGACCTGGGGGTCGGTCAGCACCAGCTGATTCGAGAGATCGCGACCCAGGGACAGCGATCCCTCGACGGGCACGACCCGAACGACGACGTCGTCGCGCAGCAGCTCGAGCTCGGCGGTCAAGGGCGTCTCCTGCAGGAAGGGGAGTTTACCGCGAGGGCCCGTCCCGTGGGTCGAAGCTGTGGTGATGGGGATCGTCGACCGGTTGTAGGGGAGGTTGTAGGGGAGCTGTAGTCGAGTGGACGGCCGAGACCTCCTACTCTCGGGACATCAAAAGGGAGGTCCACATGTCTGGAACCAACGCGAAGATCATGGCCCCGTTCGCTGCTGCTGCTGCCATCGGAGCGGTTGCTCTCGGCCTTGTCGGCTTCGCCGCTGGCTACACCGTGAAGTCCCCGGACCTCAAAGAGATCCAACGTGCGCCCACCGAGGCCGAGCTGGAGGCCGCGTGCGCCCCGGACATCGAGGCCGTGGAGGACGAGCTGGGCACCGCGCAGGCGAAGGTCAGCGAGCTCGAGCGCACCAAGATCGAGAAGGAGCGGCAGGTCAACGAGCTGGAGACGCGCATCGCAAGGGGTGCCGAGGTCGGCAAGGCCCTGCGTGCCGAGCTCGCCCAGGTGAAGGCCGAGCTTGCCGAGACCCAGGAGAAGCTGGTCATCGCCGAGGAAGAGAAGGCGATGCTCATCGTCGAGCTCACCGACACCAAGGAAGAGCTGGAAGACACCAAGGTCGAGCTCGTCGCCACCCGCGGCCAGCGCGACGAGGCCCGCGAGGATGCGCTGTACAACCGCTGGACGGACTTCCTCCACGGCTCGCAGCTCGAGGTCTGCGAGAAGGGCAGCCGCAAGAAGCTCGGCAACTGCCGCCAGGCCGTCATGGCCTCCCTCGATGGCCCTGCGCGCCAGAACCGTTTCGCTCACTGCATCCGCTCCGGCCAGGCTCAGCCCATGGTCCGTGAGATGGAGAAGGGCGCGGCGCTCCCCGAGTTCTCCGAGATGATGGACGAGGAAGTGAAGCAGGTGAAGGGCTGGTACGTGGAGTTCTGCGACCCGACCCTCCCCGAGCTCTCCGACGTCCAGCTGGCCGAAGGCCGCCTGCCCAAGACGGCCCCCTCCGAGGGCTGATCTCGCGTCGCAGCGGGGTTCGCCCCTCGCTGCTCGCATCCGATTCGACCGGATGCCCCTCCCTCTCCGTCCGCCCTGCGATGTTTGTGTCTGGAGAGGGAAGGGGCTCCTTTCGTTTGGGGGCCGCCTCCCAGCGTCGTAGGGTGGTGGCCGCATCCGGAGGTCCCCATGCTCGCCGCCCTGTGGCTCGTCGTCGCCCTCGCGGCCGACGCCAGCGCTCCCCATCCCCACCAGGGCGTGCTTGCCGCCTACACCGGTGCCCCGCCGGAGGTGTCGCTGTCTGCGGCCGATCTAGGGGTGCTCACCGCGGGCGACCCGGTCCACAAGCAAGTCCAGGACACGTCGGGCGACGGCGCTTCTGGGCGCGGGGTCGCCATCCAGGACGTGCACGCCGACCCGGCCACCGTGTGGGCCCGGATCGTCGACTTCGGGGCGTACCCCAAGATGGTCGACAACGTGAAGGCCTGCGATGTGGTGGCGCGGGACGGCGAGTCCATCGATGTGCACTTCGTCATCGGCGCGCCGCTGGTGAGCATCGAGTATTGGGTCCGCCATCGCTACAAGCCCGACGAGGGCTGGATGACGTGGACCCTCGACTACCGAAAGCACAGCGACTTCGACGACTCGGTGGGCTTCTGGCGGGTCGCTCCCCACCCCGACAAGGACGGCTGGAGCCGGGTGTTCTACTCGGCGGACGTGAAGGCGGCCGGCTGGGTGCCGGGCCCCATCGAGAACGCCTTTGCCACGGTGGGCTTGAAGCGCGCCACGGCCTGGGTCAAGCGGGAGTCGGAGAAGGCGGCGGGCACCTCCGGAGGCTGACCTCGCGCCGCCCACCCCTTACTTCTCCACGTACACCACACCCGTCGCGGGGGTGTTGGTGGAGCAGCTCGACGGGTTCACGAAGTGCACGGTCCCCGCAGCGTCGAATGTGTGGCTGTGCTGCTTGGGGAAGGGGTCGCGCCGAGGGCCCTGTCCGGCTGCGGCCTTCTTCCGGCGCTGGTGGAGCTTCTTGTTGAGGTCGGCGCCGCCTCCCTTGCGGTCGGCGTCGATGGCTCCTTCTTCGTAGACCTCCAGGAACATCACGTCGTTGGACTGGTCCATGCCGTGGCTGACCACCCGCTCCAGAAGGTCGGCGTTGGTGACGTCGTTGGTCGTCTGCAGCGCGATGAACTGGGTGGGCTTGCGGTCCTTGAGCAGCATGTTGTTGATGGGCTTCTTGTCCCGCAGTCCGGCGTGCTGGATGGTGAAGCGCTCGCCGTAGGTGTTCCAGGACTGCTTGAGGATCTCGCGGGTCTGGACCACGGGGGGCGGCACGCCCTTCACGTCTTTGCCATCCCCACACTTGAGGTACTTGGAGGGGCTCGCCACCCGAGGGAAGCCGTCGTGGATGAGCAGGTAGGCGAAGTCCTTCTCGGGGAAGCCGTCGGCCATGTGCTCGAGCTGCCGCTCGTAGAAGCTGAGCAAGCCCTTGGGGGTGTAGCCGGCCTCGGCCCACACCTTGGTGTTGCAGATGCGGCCGCTGCTGTCGAGCCCCGGGGCGTCCTTGAACTCCTTCTTCACCACGCACTCATTGGCGGCGCCGGGGCACTGCTTGGTGCAGGTACAGCGCTTCGGTAGGCGGTTCTCCGCGCTGTACAGGTTGGCGCCGGAGGGCTTGACGTAGGCCAGGTGCCGGTACCAGGCGGCGTTGGACTTGAGGTGCTCGGCCATCGCATCGAGCATGTCGAAGTACAGCTCTTGGTACCGCTCGTCGGTGGGGTTGCCGAGCTCGAAGAAGGCGCCACACTTGCAGGCCTCCGTGCCCTCGTGGCTGCCGAACTCCCGGAAGGTCAGCTTGTCGACGCCGGCGTCGAAGATCCAGTCGGGGGTGCCGTGGAAACCGGCCTTCACTCCGATGCTGTACAGCTTGCCGTTGGCGACGGCCTTCTCCACCTCGCGGTCGAGCACGGTCCAGTCGTACTTGCCCTCGCCATCCGGCTGCACCCAGTTCCACCGGAGACGGAGGAAGGCGCCGACGTTGCGGTCGCTGGCCCACGAGCCGTCGGTCACGGCGCCCAGGGGGCCCGAAGGGTTCGGCTTGCCGGCGGCGGTGAGGCCCGGGCCGTCCTGGTTGAGGACGAACAAGCCCGACGGGTTCCGGGGCATGGGGCCGGTGATGTCGTCGTCGCCGCCGGTGTACTTGGCCACGCTGCCGCACGGGTCGCTGCCGCCGTCGCCTTCGAGGGGGGCGATGCTCTGGCGATAGGGGTCCGACAGGGCCCAGGTGACCTTCGCGCCCTTCTTCACGGTGACCGCGGCCGGCTCGAAGGAGCCGTCGGGGCGCACCTGGATGACCACATCGCCGTCGGAGACCGGAGGGGGCTTGCCGCCGGTCTTGGCGCGGCCCTTGCGGGCGTCCTTCTTCCCTTTCTTGGGCACCCGGGCGGCGGCGTCTTCGTCCGTCGAGCCGTCGCCGGCGACCGAGGAACACGCGAGGGCGAAAGCGAGGGCGAGGCCGAGGGTCGGCAGCAGGGTCCAGCGTCGAGCCATGGAGGTCTCCTGGGGGGCAGGGCGCCCTGGTAGCTCGGACGCAAGCGCCATGTCGAGGACTCAGCGCGCCGCGAGCCGCACACGGATGCCGTTGGCGGGCCGCAGGGTGACCGCTGGGGTGAGCTTGGGCGCGGGCCCCGGGTAGGGGAGGACCTGTCGCGCCCGCAGCCAGGTCTCCGCTACGATGCGCAGCTCCATCCACGCAAAGTGCTGCCCCACGCACACCCGGGGCCCGGCCCCGAACGGCATGAACGCCCCCTTGGGCTGGGCGTCGGTCTCGCCGTTGAGCCAGCGGTCGGGCCGGAAGCGCTCGGGGCCCACCCACCAGCGGGGGTCGTGGTGCAGGACCCACGGGCTCACCAGCACTTGCTCTCCCGCGTGGATGCGGTGCCCATCGACGTCGATGTCAGCGGTGGCCTCCCGGGCGAAGGCCCAAGCGGGCGGGTACATCCGCAGGGACTCCCGCAGGCAGGCGTCGAGGAGATCCAGCTCGCCGCGGCGCTGACCGACCGACGGGTCCTGAGCATCGAGCTCGGTCTGGACCCGGTCCTGGATCTCGGGGTGCTCGGCCAACAGCAGGAAGGTGTACGCCAGCGCCAGGGCCGTCGTCTCGTGGCCGGCGATGAACAAGGTGATCAGCTCGTCGCGGAGCTGCGCGTCATCCATGCCGGAGCCGTCGTCGTCTCGGGCGGCGAGCAGCCGGGAGAGGAGCAGGTCCCCGTCGAGGGCGCCCTGGCGGGCACGCACGATGATGCGGTCGAGCACGGCGTGGAAGGCGGCGCGGCTGCGCTCGACCCGTCGCCGGTGGCGGGCGGGGATCCACTTCGGAAGCATGCGCCAGATCGTGCGGTTCTCCCTCTGGAAGGCCTGCATCATCCCGTCGAGGAGCGGGCCGACCTGCTGGGTCTCGTCGGCCACGCCGGTGCCGAACAACGTGCGGAGCACGATGTCGAGGGCCACATCGCCGGTGTCCTTGTGGATGTTGCGGTCGCCCTCGGGGGGGAGCCGCTCTTCCGCGCAGGCCCTCATGGTGTCGGCGTAGCCGCGGAGCTGCTTGGGGGTGAAGCTGGGGGCGATGAGGCGTCGCTGCCGCTTCCACAGGGGGCCATCGGAGGTGAGCAGGCCGTGGCCGAGCACGGCCTCCAGCCCCTTGGTGGTCTTGTCGCGGATCAGGTCGGCCTTGTGGGCCCGCAGCACGTGGTCGGCCAGCTCGGGGTGGGCGATCTGGACGTAGCTGCTCCCGGCCACCTTGGCGCGGGTCACGTCGCCATAGTCCCGAGGCACGCTGGTCACGAAGCCGAGCGGGTCGCGGGCGAGGCGGTGGAGGTTGCCGACGATGGGGAGGCCGCGGGGACCGGGGGTGTACGAAGGCATGGGGACTCCTATCCCGAGCCCGGCCTGTGCAAGGGACGTCGGAAGACCTACGTAGTCGAGGTGGAGGTGGGATGGCGCGAGCGGAGACGGGTGGGCACACGGTGATCCTGGCGCGGGGCTCTGCGGGCCCGGGGGATGACGTCCGCTTGCTGCGGGCCGTGGAGGACGCGCTGCGGCTGCCGCGGGAGCACCTGGTCGTGAGCGACGGCATGGGTCGCCCCGAGTTCCGCCTCGCTGAGGGCATCGATGGAGCGACGGCGGAGGAGCTGGCGGAGGTCGCCCGTCAGCATGGCTACGAGCCTCGGGTGCTGGCCCGCACCGGCGTCCTGCGCTCGAGTCGGCGCAACCCGCTGCCCTTCGTCGCGACTCAGCTCGCGCTGAGCCTGTTCATTCTCTTCGCCCTGCGGTGGCTCGGCTCCCTGGCGGGTCCGTTGGGCATGGGCGGCGGGGGACTCCTCTTCCTTGCCGCGACCCTGGCGGTCGTCTGGCAGTGGCGTCGCTCGATCGCCCTGCCACTGATCGTGCCGACCCGCGCGTTGCTTTCCGGGGCGGTCCGCGGGCTCGGCGACGCGGTGCAGGAGTCGGCCGACGGGGCCCTCACCGCGTTGGAGCAGCTCCGCGACGTTCTGCAGTCCGACGTGCCCTCCACGGCCCGAGGGGCCCTTCGCGACACCCACGACCAGCTACGGGACCGGGTCGATCAGCTCAGGAAGGAGGTGCAGCGCCTCCCGACGGCGGCGGACTCGGCGGCGTCGGCCTTGGAGACGCGCCTCGCCACGATGCCGGTCGACGCGCCAGGGAGGGAGGCGCTGCAGAGCGCCCTCGACCAGGAGCGGGAGTCCATGGATGCCGCGGAGACCCGAGAGAGCGAGGTGATCGCCGAGCTCCTCGCGGTCCGTCGCGCGGCGGCCGAGGCGGCCCGCACGCTGGGCGCTGCCCCGGACGGCGACGTCGACGAGGTGCTCGAGCGGGTGCGGGCCCAGGTCGGTGCGGTGCGCCAGGCCCATGCGGAGCTGCGGCGCTCCTAGTCCTCGGGCGCGGGATCGGCCTCTTCGTCGACGGCGACCACGGGCAGCGGGTCGTCGAGACCGATGTCGAGGGTCATCGGGGCGCCGCGACGGACGACCACGACCTCGAAACGCTCCGCGTCCTTGAGGGCGTGGTACGCCTCCATGGTCTCCTCCATGGAGGTGAGCGGGAGGCCGGCGACCGCTTGGATGATGTCGCCGTTCTTCAAGCCGATGTGGTCCGGGATGCTCCCCCGCCGGATCCCACTCAAGCGGTAGCCGTCGTAGTTCCCGTCGGGGCCTCGGTGCAGCAGAGCCCGTCCGGCCCGGCTGAGGTCTTCTGGGTTCTCCAAGGCGTCCCGCAGGGTCTCTGGCGGCGTCGCGGCCCCGTCCTGGCCGCGGCGCTCTGCTCGGGCGGCCTGTCGTTCGCGGAGGCGGTCCAGGGCCTCCTGCCGGCGTGCGGTGCCGTCGTCTGGGCTGCCCTCGACCTCGTCGGCCGAAGGCCCGTCTGAGGTCTCCTCACGAAGGGCCCGGAGGCGCTCCATGCGCTCTTGACGTCGTGCCTGGAGGCGCTCGGTGGCCGCCTCCGTGCCGTCGGTCGGTGGGGGCGCGAGTTGGTCCTCCAGTGCCGCCACTTTTGCTTCGAGGGCGTCGAGCCGCGCCGCGTCGTCGGCCGAGAGGCCACAACCCAAACAGAACATCGCCAACCACTTCGTCATGAACACTCCACTGCTAGCGGTCGGCGGGCACGACGGCGTCGGCCTCGATGGTCAGGGACATGCGCTCCCCCCGACGGGTGAGCACCACGTCGAAGGCCTCGGCCTCCTGCGCAGCCAACAGGGCGGCCTCAGCCCTGTCCATGCCGGTCACGGGGATCCCCGCCACCTCATGGATGGTGTCGCCGTTCTTGATGCCCAGCAGGTCCAGGGCGCCGTTCCGGCGGATGGCGCTGAGGCGGTATCCGTCGTACTCCCCGTCGCCCCCGCGGTGAAGCAGGGCGCGACCGAGGCGGGCATGCCGGTCGCGGTCGAGGAGCAGGTCGCGCACGGTGGTTTCGACGTCCTCGGCCGATGGAGCCTCCGCCTCGGGCAAAGGGGCGTCGAGGGCGAGGGTCAGCGAGCGCGGCTCCCCGTCGCGGCTGAAGGCCACCTCGAGGCGTTCGCGGCCAGCGATGAGCTGGCCAGCCTCCACCACTTCCTCGACGGACGTGAGCGGATGGCCGTCGACGCTGTGCACGACGTCGTCGCTCTGGAAGCCGAGGCGGTCAGCGATGCCCCCATGGCGGACGGTGCCCAGGCGGAACCCGTCGTAGGCACCGTCGGCCCCTCGGTGGAGCATTGTCCGGGTGGATTCCAACAGGGCCATCGGGTCGGCCAGGGCCTCCCGAAGGGTCTTCGGGGGCTCCTTCTTCCGTTCGGCGCGAAGCCTTCTCAGCCGCTCCAGCCGTCGTTCGCGGACGGCCTCGTCGTTCTCGGCGTCGACGGGCGGGGCCACGGGCGCTGTGGCCACTTTGGCCTCCAACTCTGCCACCTTGGCCTCGAGTGCCTCGAGCCGCGCGGCGTCCTCTGCAGGCATGCCGCACCCCAGCCACACCATCCACAGCCATCCCGTCACGCGCACCTCGTGACGCAGGATGCCACAGCCCAGGTGCGGTGCGGGCGCGGTACCCTACGGTCATGCTCCTCTTCCTCCTGGCCTGTGCCGGCGACGACCCCACCACCGACGGGGTCTCTCCCGACACGACCGAACTCAGCGGCGCCACGGCGGACACATCGGTCGATGGCCCGACCGGGGAGACGGGCGCCGTTCTCACGGCCACCACGGGCGACACCGCCGGCCTTCCCGTGGTCACGGTCGACCTCGACCCGCCGGTGCAGCTCACCTTTCCGGGTGTTGGGACCACCCACCACCACGCCACCGCCGCCTGGGGGGCTGACGACGACTTCGTGCTGGCGTGGACGGCGGGCACCGTGCCGAACACCCTGGCCTTGGCCCGACGCTTCCTCGCCGATGGAACGGGGGCCGGCGACCCGGTCCAGCTCAACGACAGCTTCCCGACGGGCGACAAGCCCGACATCGCCTTCGACGGCACCCGGTACACCGTCACGTGGGACGCCGAGCAGCCGGCCGCCTGGCTCCGTCGCCTCGACGCGGGGGGCATGCCGCTGGGCCCGTCGGTGGTGGTCGTCGAGCCCGAGGGGGTGGTCAACGCACCGGACGTCGCAGTCGCCGCCGATGGCTCGGGGGTCCTGGTCTACAACCTCGCCGACCTGCCCGTGCTCGGGGAGGGGGGCGGCATGCACCTGATGCAGGCCTTCGGCACGGCCCTGGAGCTGACCGGGCCGCGGGCGATCATGTCGATCTCGGCGATGACGACCCCCGACGTCACCCGCACCCCCGCTGGGGACTTCGCGGCGCTGTGGACCGAGGCCTACGACCATCCCACGGTGCCCGACGAGCGCTACTACGAGGTCCACGGGCGGCTCTACTTCGCCGACGGCACGGCGCGCTCCTTCCGGGCCGACGATCTCGACGCCGCCTGGCCCTCCCGCCCCGCCATCGCCGCGGCCGGGGACCGGATGGCCGTCTCGTGGCGGGACAAGACCAGCTCCCGCGGCGACCCGACGGGGGCCTACGGACGTCTCTACGACGCCGACGGTGAGGCCCTCGGGCCCAGCTTGCTCCTCGGCCCCCCCGGCCACGACGGCGACCGCTGTGTGGTGGTGCTCTCCGAGCAGCTCGCGGTGTTCGCGTGGCAGCACACCGACCCGGGCACGGGCTCCCCGGAGGCCTGGATGCGGGTGGTCGACCCCCAGACGGGCCAGCCCCTCACCGAGGCCTTCGCCGTGACCGATGTCGGGGATCGCGCCGACGAGCGGCCCTCGGTCAGCGCCCGCTTCACTGAGGATGGGGCCGACCTGTTGGTCACCTGGGAGTCCCGCGCTCAGGGGGAAGACACCTACAGCGTGTGGGGCCGCCGGGTGCACCTCACGTTGGATTAGTGGGTCGCCCCCCCCCGGAGGCCCCGTGTCCGAGCTGCTCACGTTGTCCGCTGTCGAGCTCGCCGCCCGCATCCGTCGCCGAGAGGTGTCCCCGGTCGAGGTGGTCGACGCCCACATCACCCGCATCGAGCAGGTCAATCCGGTGCTGAATGCGGTGGTCGACGAGCGCTTCGAGGCGGCCCGGACCGAGGCCCGTGATGCCGAGGCCGCGGTCGATTCCGGCGAGGCGCTGGGGCCGCTCCACGGCGTGCCGATCACGATGAAGGAATTCCTCGCCGTGCGAGGCATGCGCCACACCGCCGGCATCAAGGCGCGAGAGGGCGTGGTGGCGGCAGACGATGCCGTGGTCGTGTCCCGCGTGCGGAAGGCGGGGGCCATCGTGCTCGGCCTGACCAACGCCCCCGAGGGAGGGCTCTGGCACGAGACGCAGAACCCCGTCTACGGGCGCACGTCCAACCCGTGGGACCTCGACCGCACCCCTGGAGGCTCCTCCGGCGGGGAGGCCGCCATCATCGCGGCGGGAGGTTCCCCCCTGGGGCTCGGCTCCGACACCGGCGGCTCCATCCGCATGCCGGCGGCCTTCACCGGCATCGTGGGCCACAAGCCGAGCGGGGGCCGGGTGCCCACGACCGGCCACTACCCGCCCCATCCCGTGACCGCGCGTCCCATGCTCACCGTGGGCCCCATGGCCCGTCGGGTCGAGGATGCCGCGCTGTTGCTGAGGGTCGTGTCCGGTGCCGACGGCATCGACACGTTCGCTCGGGACTTTCCGTGGCGGGAGCCCGGGGACGTCGACTGGTCCAAGGTCCGGGTGGTGAGCATGCCGCGGGTGCCCCGGGCTCGGGTGCGACCGGAGGTGGCTGCGGGCGTGCACAAGGCGGTCGATTCGCTGGCGAACCAAGGCGCACGGGTGATCGAGGCCCACATCCCCGAGTTCGACCAGGCCTTCGACATCTGGTCTGCGCTGCTCTCTGAGGGCCCGATGACGTTGGAAGAGCTGGTGGCCGACGGCGACCGGATCAAGGCCCACCGGGAGCTGCTCCGCTACCCCTTCGGCCGCTCCCAACACGCGGGCGGCGTGCTGCTCATGATGTTGCTCGAGCGCTTGTTCGCCAACTTCCCGGGCCGCGCGCGCAAGCTCGCTGCCCTGGCCCCGAAGCTGGAGTCCCGCCTCGACGAGCTGTTGGGGGAGAACGGGGTGATCATCCATCCCCCCTACGTGCGCACGGCGCCCCGTCACCGGGGGATGGCCCTGGCCAACCCGTGGGCAATGGCCACCACCACGCTGTTCAACGTGACGGCCTCGCCGGTCACCGTGGTTCCGGTCGACGTCGGGCCCACGGGGCTGCCCATCGCCGTGCAGATCGCCAGTCGCCGTGGGCGCGACGACCTCACCCTTGCGGCCGCCGCCCACCTCGAGGCCGCCTACGGGGGCTGGGTGCGCCCCGTGGAGCCTCGACGCCGAGGCCGGGCGGCGGGATGAGCTTCGACGCCGAGCGGGACCAAGCCGCCATCCTCGCACAGGTGCCTCAGGGACTCGCCGGCATGGAGCAGGAAGCGTTTGGGCTGCGGTACGCCGTGCTGGTGGTCGACCGAAACGGCTCCGGACCCGCGTCGGTGGCGGCGGAGCGGCTGGCCCATGCGGTGACCGCCATGGTGGGGCCGGGCTCGCCGCCGATGGCCCTGTTCGCGGTGGGGCGCTTCGAGGGCGCGGTGGAGCGGGCGGATGTGGGGTCGGTGGACCTCCCAGATGGGCTGCGGGCGCTGCTCTCCCTGGCGCTGCCGGGCTAGCCCGCCGGCGACGCCCCGCAGTTGGGGCACGCCTCCCGACGCACGCCGTGGAAGTAGCGGCTCGAGCAGTAGGTGCACGTCGTCTGGGCGAAGGAGCCCGCCCCGGCGACCCCCCCGGGGATGTCGCTCCCCATCCAGCCCACGAAGGCCAGGATGGTTCGGAAGGTGGCGACCGGGTCCTCCAGCTGCTGCACCGGCACCTTGCCCCCGACCTCCAGCTCGTCGCTCAAGAACCACACGAACCTCAGGGGAAGGTTGGCCATCCCGTCCCGGAGTCGCTGGATCTGGTCGTCGGTCATGCGCTCGGCGAAGTGCATGAAGATCTCGACGACGTCGGGTGAGGCCTCGACGTACATCCCCTTGGCCACGAACACCCGGATGTCGTCCTGGTCGGCCCAGTCGTCGTCGGGGTCGCCGCCCTTGGGGGTGAGGTCGGGGTCGTACCGGACGTAGAAGCTGCCGTCCACTCTGGCGATCTTGGCCTCGAGCTGCCACTCGCCGTCGCTTTCGAGGAGGAAGCGGACCGGGACGTCGTTCACGCGGCCGCGAAGCTCGGCCTCGGAGCGTTCGTCGTCGGGCATCAGCTGCTTGGGCTTGGTGAGCAGGTCCTCGATGGCGGAGAACAGCAGGGCCGCCCCCTTGGCGAGCTCGCCGTCGTTCGCGTGGTTCTTCCAGGACAGCGCGGCCTTCACGGGGTCTGACGGCGGGGCGCTTGGAAGCGGTGGAGGCGGTGGGGGCGCCAGGGACGGGGGCGCCGCCGGCGGCTCGAGCACGTCGCGGTCCCGCCACAGGTCGACCGCGTTCTCGAGGGCGGACAGGGTCTGGCCGACGACGGCGGTCTCCTCTGAGGCATCCAGCTCGTGCAGGCGGGCCTCGGAGGTGCCCACGACCCCGTCGGATGCAAAGCGGATGGAGGCGAGCTTGGCCTCCGACAGCTGCTCGATCAGCAGCTCGACCTCGATGGCGTCGAGGAGGATCAGCAGCCCGTCAGGGTCGTCGGGGGCATGGCGGGCATGGAGGACGAGGACGCCGGGGGGGAAGGTGGCCTCGACCTGGAGCGCGGTGAAGCGGCCGTCCGCGTCGATGTCCACGGCGGTCGGCTGGCCGCTGAGGGCGCCGCGCAGTCTGAGGTCGCCCTTGCTTCCCTTGACCACCTGGAGGTCGTCGCCCAGGGTGCCGAGGGCAGGCTCGATGCGGCGGAGCAGCAGCTCCCGGCGGGCGTCGCCGGCGGGGACCTCCCGGAGCGCGCGCAGGTCGAACGCCGGGTCCGGGCCGTCGGGGAGAGCGTCCGGCCCGCTGCGACGGGCGCGGCGCACCAGGAACACGAGCCCCGCGAGCAGCACGACGCACACCGCCAGGGCGAGGCAGGTGGAGGCTCCAGCGCCTGCCAGCAAGGACCACTTCATGGGGGGGCTCCCTCGGTCGACGCGTCAGCCTACCGCACCCCATTGGGGAACTACCCACGGCGTGGGGTGCGTATCGGCGAGGGCGGGCTAGGCTCCCGCGACCTGGAGGACGGGATGGCCCACGACGACAACCCCTTTGCGCCCAGCGCTGCCGAGGCCGCGGCCGACAACCCAGATCGGGTCGATGCCTTGGAGCCGGTGCCGATGGACGTCGGGGAGATCTTGTCTCGCTGTTGGTTCGTGTTCACCAACAACCTGGGGGTGGTGATTGCAGCGGTTGCGGCCCTCATCGCGCCCGCGTTCGTGTTCGGCGCCTCGGGGGCGGTCATCGATCTCGTCACCGAGACGATGGACGGGGATGCTGCGCTCGCGATGGCCTTCGTGAGCTTGGGCAACACCATCCTGCAGCAGCTGGTCACGCTGTTCCTCACCCTGGGAGCCGTGCGCATCTTCATCCACGTGACACGGGGCCAGGAGGCCAACGCGTCGATGGTGGTGGGGGAGGGCCGGTCGTTTCTTCCGGCGCTCGGGGCGCAGTTGCTGATCGTCCTGGCGGCCGTGGTGTCGATGCTCCCGGGCTTGATGGCGCTGCTCGGTGTGCCTGCGGGTCTGATGGGGCTCGAGACGGCGATGCTGATGCTGATGGGCAACCTCTTCATCATCGTGATTCCCTGGATCATTCTGGGCCTCGGCCTCCAGTTCGTGCAGTACGTCATCGTCGACCGCGGCGTCGGTCCGATCGAGGCCATCCGCGAGTCCTGGCGCCTCACCGACGGCTACAAGATGACCATCTTCGGCATCAACCTTCTCGCGGGCATTCTGGGTCTGCTCATCACGTGCCTGACGCTCGGCCTCGGCTACCTGGTGATCTTGCCGGTGTTCGTGCTCATGCAGGGTGTGATGTACCACTCCCTGACCCACTACCAGGGCCTCGTCGACGACCCCTGGTAGCCGCCATCATTCGGTCCATCTTGACCCGGAGCCCTCGTGCCCTTCGAAGACAACAACCCGTTCGCCAGCTCCGCCGAGCCGGTCGGTGCCCCGGCATCGGTCGGTGAGGGCGCCTTGCCCCCGGTCGAGGTGGAAGTCTCCGCCATCCTGAGCCGCGTCGGCGAGAACGTCGGCCGCTTCGGAGCGGTGTCGGCCATCGTCGTGGGCATCTTGATGGCGGTCGTGGTGATCTCCTTCCCGGTGTCGATGATGGTCTCGATCGGATCGGCGATCGTGGTGGTCGCCTTGGGGCTTCCGGAGGACGTGGCACAGCTCGGCAGCTTCGGCGTGACCATGGTCCAGACCCTCGTGAACCTGATGCTGTTGGTGGGCGCCTACCGGGCCTTCTTGACCGGCGTTCGGGGCGGCGAGGCGAGCCCCTCGCTGCTGTTCACCGAGGTCGGCGCGGCGCTGAAGCTGCTGGTGGCGACCCTGCTACTCAGTGTGTTCGGCTTGGTGCTGTTCACCCCGACCATCGGCGCGGGCGTGGCGGTCTACCTGGGCCACCTCGGGGTCATGGAGGCGCTGGGTGTGTTCGGCGTCAACATCCTGCTCTATCTGCCCGTGGGCCTCTTCCTGGCCATGTTCACCCAGTTCCTCGGCCTCGTGCTCGTGGACCAGCAGCTCGGCCCGGTCGGCGCCATCGCGGAGTGCTGGCGGGTCACCGAGGGCTACCGGCTCCTCGCGGGGGTGCTGGTGGTCGTGCTCGGCACGCTCGGAGGCACCATCGGCCTGGTCACGTGTGGGCTAGGTGCCCCCTTGGTCGTGGTGGGGGGGGCCTGGATTCGCCTCGTCATGTACCGGGGCATGGTCGCCATCAATGGCCGCTCGCCTACCTCCATGGTGACCGAGGCGATCTGAGCGGTCAGGGCTTGCGGGCGACCACCTGCAAGACCGCGGCGCGGCCGTTGTGGAAGCGACCCTCCGCGACAGTGCGCTCGACCTCCTCCAAGCGCTCGAACTCGAGGCCGGCGAGCTCGGTGCGCACGAGCTCCTCGGTGTACAGCATGGCCTCTGCCGGCGGGCCGCCGGTGCCGAAGGCGAGCTGCCGGGGCGTGTACTTCTCCATGACCAGGACGCCGCCGGGCCGCAGGGCCCGCAGGATGCCGGCGTGCACCTTGCTGCGAATGGGGGGCGGCAGGTGGGCGAAGATGGCGACGATGCCGCCCCAGCGAGCCTCCCCGAGGTCCCAGGTGGCCAGGTCGGCGACCTCCGCCTGCACCGTGACGCCGTGCTCCGCTGCGAGGCGGCGGGTCTTCTCCACGCCGACGGCGCTGCTGTCGACCCCGTGGACCTCCAGCCCCTGACGGGCCAGCCACACGGCATTGCGGCCCTCGCCGGAGGCCAGGCACAGCACCGGCGAGCTCAGGTGATGGGCCGCCTTCGCGAGGAAGTCGTTGGGGGCGGTGCCGTAGGCGAAGCCCTCCTCACCGTAGCGGGCGTCCCACATGCTGGGGCCCGGGCTCATGCCGACTCCTTGCTGGGGAAGGGGGAGGGCTGCGGCTTGGGGGTGGGGCGAGCCTCCGCGGGGCCGGCGCGATGCACCTCGTACATGTGGAACAGCTGCATGCCGACCGTCAGGGCGAGGACGAAGGCGATGGCGTTGGAGGCACCGCTGGTCATGGAGACCAGGCCCGGACCGGGGCAGTAGCCCCCAAGGCCCCAGCCGATGCCGAAGAGCGCCGCGCCGCCCACGAGGCGCCCGTCGATGTCGGTACGGGTCGGGATGCCGAAGGACTCGGCGAACAGCGGCGACTTGCGGCGGAGCACGAGCCGGTAGAGCACCAGGTGCACGGCGATGGCGCCGGCCATCACGAAGGCGAGGCTCGGGTCCCAGAGGTTGGCGAGGTCGAGGAAGTCGACGACTTTGTCGGCCTGGGTCATCCCAGAGACGATGAGTCCGACGCCGAACAGAGCACCGGTCGCGCCGGCGAGCAGAGCGGTCTTCATGCCACACCCCCGAAGAAGATCTGGATGAGGCTGGCGGTGGCGATGCCCGTGGCCATGAAGGTCAGGGTGGCCACCAGGGAGCGGCGCGAGAAGCGCGACAGGCCACACACGCCGTGGCCGCTGGTGCAGCCGTTGCCGACGCGCACGCCGACGCCGACGATGAGCCCCGCCGCGACGGTGGCCAGGAGGGAGCGAGAGGCCGTGGGCGCGAGGGCCTCCGGGGCGAAGAGGGAGGCGACCGCCCCGGCGCCCAGCAGGCCCAGCACAAAGGCGAGACGCCAGCTGGTGTCGCCTGCCTTCGGGCGGAGCAGCCCGCCGTAGATGCCGCTGATGCCGGCGATGCGCCCCAGGCTCAGCATGAGGAAGGTCGCCGCCAACCCGATCAGAGCGCCGCCAGCTGCGGCGGACACAGGGTCGAAGTTCGGAGAGAGGATCATGGGATCACCAGGGTCGAGGGCACTCACCCGCTCGGTGGGTGCCGTGTGTACCCATAACGAAAGCAGGAACCGTGCCAGGTCCATGACGCCGTTTGAGGGCGGTTCTGTGTCGATGTGTCTCAAAACGACTCGGCCCACGTGTCATGAGGGTCTTGGAGATGAACCAATTCGACCTGGCTCTGCGAAGACATGGGTATGGGGGCGGGCCGGCCGGGGGGGCTGGCGTGATGTACCGAAACGTGTCATTCCGTGCCATGAATCTGAAACGACCTGACCTTTCTCCCGTGGAGTTCCACGGCATGCTGACCCAGAGCCCCGAGATGCTGTCGCTGTTCGAGCGGCTTCGAAGGGCCGCACGTACGGACATCACCGTGCTCCTGCGGGGAGAGAGCGGCACCGGAAAGGAGCTGGCGGCGCGGGCCCTCCACGGGTCGGGGCCTCGGGCGCAACACCCCTTTCAAGCGGTCAACTGCGCCACGTTCACCTCTGAGATGCTGGCGAGCCAGCTCTTCGGCCACGTCAAGGGGGCCTTCACGGGGGCCGTTCGCAGTCGAGAAGGGCTGTTTGCTCTTGCCGATCGGGGCACGCTGTTCCTCGACGAGGTGGCGGAGATCCCGCTGGAGCTCCAGGGTCGGCTGCTTCGTGTCCTCCAGGATCGGCACTACATGCCCCTCGGGGGCTCCGTGGAGCGCGCCGTCGACGTGCGCATCGTCTCCGCGACCAACGCCAGCCTCCGCGATCTGGTCGAGAAGCGGATGTTCAGGGAAGACTTGATGTATCGGCTGCGGGTGGTCATCCTCCGTATGCCGCCGCTCCGGGAGCGAAAGGGCGACCTCGAGCTGCTCACGTGGGTGCTGTTCGAGCGCTTCAACCGACGGAGCGAGCGGCAGATTCGCGAGATCTCCCGCCCCGCCTGGGAGGCGATGCTCGCGCACCCATGGCCCGGCAACGTGCGGGAGCTAGAGAATGTGCTGCAAGCCGCCTACGTCCTTGGTGACGGGCCGGTCCTCCAGCTCGAGGAGCTGTCGCCGGAGCTGCGGGGGGTGGGCCACGAGGCGTACAGCGGCCATGCCGCGGCCCCGGCGGTCACCCTCGAGGATCGCGAACGACAGCTGCTTCTCGACGCCTGGGAGGCCCATGGGGGGCGTCGGGGCGAGATGGCAGAGACCCTCGGAATGTCCCGGTCCACCCTGTACCGTAAGCTGAAGAACCACAACCTGGCCTGATGCCTTGGCACGGGCTGTGCAGTGGTTCTGGGCGAGCCTTCGCCATCGGCGGTCACGCCGGACGAGGACCGAAAGGAGGGCAATCCACATGCAGATCATTCACTTCTTCGACCCCGCCACCTGGACCCTGACCTACCTGGTGTACGACAACGACACCAAGGACGCCGTGGTCATCGACCCTGTTCTCGACTTCGATGCGAAGGCGGTCGACGTCACCGACACGTCCGTGCATCAGGTCGCGGCGAAGGTCGAGGAGCTCGGACTCCACGTTCACTACATCATCGACACCCATGCCCATGCCGACCACATGTCGGGCCAAGACGCGCTGAAGGCGCTCGTGGGCGGCAAGACGGCCATTGGTGAGCAGATCTCCGCCGTGCAGGACGTGTTCAAGGGCATCTTCAACTTCGGTGACGACTTCGCCACCGACGGGTCCCAGTGGGACGAGCTCGTCTCCGACGGTGTCCCGATGAAGGCCGGGAGCCTCACGATCGAGCCGATCCACAGCCCAGGGCATACGCCCGCTTGCTTCGCCTTCAAGATCCGCGACGCGGTCTTCACGGGCGACGTGCTGTTCATGCCGGACTTCGGCACCGGCCGCTGCGACTTTCCGGGCGGCTCCGCTGAAGACCTCTACGACTCGGTCCAGCGTGTGTATGCCCTCCCCGATGCGACCCGGGTGTTCGTGGGCCACGACTACCAGCCCGGAGGTCGCGAGCTGAAGTTCGAGACCACCGTGGGCGAGAGCAAGGTGTCGAACAAGCACCTCAAGGCGACCGACAGCAAGGAGGACTTCGTCACCTTCCGCACGGAGCGCGACGCCACCCTGCGCCCGCCCGCGCTCATCTTCCAGTCCCTGCAGGTCAATGCCCAGGCGGGTGTACTCCCCGACCCGGACACCAACGGCCTGCGCTACCTCAAGATGCCCATGGGCGTCTTCGCCTGAGGAGGCTCTCATGTTGCTCGTCGCTGTCGACATCGAAGGATGCAGTGGGGTGGTCGCCGCGGCGGCGGCTCGCCTCGCCAAGGACCTCGGACAAGACGTCGTGCTCTGCACCTGCGTGCAGCCGCCGGATGGCATCAGCTGGGGGGCGCCGCTCCACGGCGACCTCGAGGGCAAGACGGTGGAGCAGGCCCTGGTGGCCGATGCCACCAAGGCCTTGGAGCGCCTGGCCCGCGGCTTCGACACCCCTGTGACGGTGCGGGTCTCCGAAGGTCCGCCCGTGGAGAGCGTGCTGAAGCTGGCCGAGGAGTACCAACCTCGGATGCTGATCCTGGGCACCCACGCCCGGAAGGGTGTGACGCGCTGGTTCCAGGGCAGCGTCGCCGAGGAGATCCTGCGCCACAGCCAGTGGCCGGTCCACATCATTCCCGGCGGCGACGTCGTGCCCCATCCCACCGCGGTTCGCACTCAGCTCGACGTCGAAACCGAAGGCTGACCGAGGCCCCCATGCATCCCCGCATTTTTGCAGCGCCCACTGGGGCGCTGCTGCTTCTGCTGTCTGCCTGTGGCTCCCCCGAGCCCGCGCCGCCCCCGGCCCCTGTCGGCGAGGCGGCCGCGAAGGTGCCCGAGGCCGATCCCCACGCGGGGGTCGACCACACCGACGCGACGGCCTGCGCCAGCTGCCACGCCGAGGTGGTGACCCAGTGGCAGGAGTCGATGCACGCCAGGGCCCACCAAGACAACGACCCGGTGTTCGCCGGTATGCGCGCGTTGCGCATGAAGAAGCAAGGGGAGGGCGTGGCCGCCAAGTGCGCCACGTGCCACAACCCCATGGCGCCCGACGCCCCCGACAGCCCGGCTGGAAAGGCGGGCGTGGGCTGCGGGGCCTGCCACGGCGACGGTGCCGTGGCCGACGCCTCCGACGGTCGCACTGTGTGCCTGCACTGCCACGACGCCACCAAGAATCCCGCCGGGGAGGCCACGTGCACCACCGGCCCTGAGAACCAGGACGCCGGCGGGCCGGCCTGCACGGCCTGCCACATGCGGGCCACCGACGGCACGCTCACCCACCAGTTCCTGGGGCCTCATCGGGCGTACTACCAGGACGACCCCTCCCTGCTGGCCCGGGCCGTGTCCGTCGACATGGCCCGCGACGGCGACCAGCTCACGCTCACGGTCGCCAACACCAGCGGGCACGCGTTCCCCACCGGCTTCCCCGGACGTGTCGCCGCCATCCGCCTCATGGCTGCAGACGACGCGTCCGGCGGGAAGCCCTTGGCAGCTCCGGACGAGCTGAAGTGGTTCAAGCGCTACGTCGACGAGGCAGGCAAGCCCACGCTGCCCCCGTTTGCGGCAAAGCTCGACCTGGATGCCCGGCTGCAGGCCGGAGAGAGCCGGACGGTCACGGTCGCGCTGCCCAAGGGCACGGGCCCGGTGCGGGCCGAGCTCGTCTACCGTTTGATGCCGCCGCCCGCCGTCAAGCCCATGGGTTTGGTGGGGGCCCCGGAGGCAGAGCCCGTCGTCGTGGCACTGAAGACCGAGGGCTGAGAGCTCAGACGCACGGCGGCTCGGGCGTGTGTGCATAGGCCCCGCACCGGTTGTGTCCTTTCCCACAGGACGCCGGGTGGGGTGCCGTGCCCAGCGGGCTCCTTGGCCGGCATGGGTCTTGCGATGTCTTGCGTGTACCCCTTTCTGGAGGATTCCATGAACCACGAAACGTCCCACGCCCAGCACGGCCAACAGCACAGCGACCACGACGCCTGGCAGGCGGACTGCCGCCACTGGCACCTGGAGCATCGCAAGGCCCGCGCGACCCTCGGCCTGGTGCAGGCGCACCTCGACCAGCACGACGCTCAGGTGGCTGAGCACGAGTTCCTGATCGGAGGGCACGAGCACGCGAACCAAGTGCAGGAGGCCCTCATGGCGGCCGCCGAGCGCGGAGCGGCGACCGACGCGTCGCCGGACGGCGATGCCTTCCTCGCCAAGGTGCACGGGCAGCAAGCCGAGCGGCACCTCGCCCTGCGCAAGCAGCACCTGGCCTTGATGTCCCACATCCGGGCCATCGAGAAGCTCATGGCCGAGGGGACCTAGCGCGCTACCGATCGGTGGGCTGTGGTTCCTCACGCTGCGCTGCGGTAGGCTCCTCACCCCTCCAGGACACCCCCATGGCCAGCGAACCCATCGCCCTCATCGGCATCGGCTGCCGCCTTCCCGGCGGCGTCCACGATGCGCTCGACGCCTGGTCTGCTGCCCGAGAAGGGCGCAACGCGGTGGGCCCGGTGCCTGGGGACCGCTGGAGCCCCCCGGGGCCCACGAACTCCGGCCGGGTGGTGCCCGACGCCGGGGGCTTCCTCGACTCCGTCGACACCTTCGATGCCGGCTACTTCGGCATCTCCCCTCGGGAAGCTCGGGTGATGGACCCGTCCCAGCGGCTCCTCCTCGAGGTGGCCGTGGAGGCGCTCGAGCACGCCGGGATGGCGCCAGACCGCCTCCAGGGCGCCGCGGTGGGCACCTACGTCGGCATGGGGCTCTCGGACTACGGCCGTCGCACCTTCCTCTCCGACTGCAGCGACCGCATCGATGCCTGGTCGGGCACCGGTACCCTGTCGTCGGTGGCGTCGGGACGCATCGCCTACACCCTCGGCCTGTCGGGACCGGCGCTGTCGATCCACACGGCCTGCAGCTCCTCCTTGGTCGCTGTCCACCTGGCGGTGCAGGCGCTACGGCAGGGCCAGATCGACGCGGCCCTGGCCGGTGGGGTCAACCTGCTGCTCGCCTCGGAGCCTCAGTCCTACTTCGCCGAGCTCCAGGCGCTGTCGCCATCGGGTGTGTGTCGTGCGTTCGATGCGGCGGCCGACGGCTACGTGCGGGGGGAGGGGTGCGGCCTGGTGGTGCTCAAGCGCCTGGCCGACGCCCAGCGGGACGGCGACACCGTGCTGGCGGTGATTCGCGGCACGGCGGTCAACCAGGATGGTCGCAGCAATGGCCTCACGGCGCCCTCCGCCCGGGCCCAGGAGGCCGTCATCCGCGCGGCCCTGGACGACGCGGGCATCGACCCCGAGCACGTCGGTCTGGTCGAGGCCCACGGCACCGGCACCCCGCTGGGCGATCCGGTCGAGCTCACAGCGCTGCGCAAGGTGTTCGGAGACGGGGAGCGTCCGTGCCGTGTCGTCTCGTCGAAGACCCGCATGGGCCACCTGGAGGCTGCCGCTGGCGTGGCGGGGCTGATCCAGGCGGTCGGGGCCGTGCGCGACGGGGTGGTCGCCCCGCACCTCCACCTCGAGACGCTCAACCCCCGCATTCGCCTCGAGGGCAGCCGGCTGGAGATCCCCACAGAGCGCACGGTCTGGGAGGGGGTCCGCGTGGCGGGGGTCAGCTCCTTCGGCCTGTCGGGCACCAACGCCCACCTGGTGATCGAAGCGCCCCCCACACCGCCGCCGGTCCAGGTGCGACACCCCGCGCTGGTGCTGGTGTCCGGTCACTCCGCCGCCGCTCTGCAGGCACGGATCGACCAGGTACAGCGGGCGCTGGACAACGGCCTGCTTCCCGCCGAGGTCGCGGCCGCGGCCAGCGTCGGGCGCTCGACCCATCGGCATCGGGCCGCGGCCCTCCTCGAGGCCCCTCCCGACGAGGGGCCCATGCCTGCCCCCACCTGGCGTCGAGGCGAGGGCAAGCGCCCCCCGGAGGTCGTGTTCGCCTTCACGGGGCAAGGAAGCCAGCGCCCCCAGATGGGCCGGGCGCTGTACGACGCCGAGCCCGTCTTCCGCGACGCCCTCGATGCCGTCGAAGCGGCGTGGACCGAGCTGCGGGACAGCTCCCTCCTCGAGGCGCTCTTCGCGCCCGCCGAGCGGTCCCGCATCCACGACACCTCCTGGACCCAGCCGGCGCTGTTCGCCATGGGCTACGGCCTGGCGGCGCTGTGGCGGTCGTGGGGGATCGAACCCGTCGCGGTGCTCGGGCACTCCATCGGCGAGATCACCGCCGCCTGCGTGGCCGGGGCCATCGACCTGCCCGACGCGGTCGCCATGGTGGCGGCCCGCGGCGCGGTGATGGAGGCGCTGCCGCGCACCGGCGCCATGGTCGCCGTGCAGGCCGATGCAGACGAGGTCCGGCAGGTCCTTCGGGACCTCGAGCTGCAGGTCGACATCGCGGCCGTGAACGCTCCCGACGAAGCGGTGATCAGCGGCGAGCGCCTCGCGGTGCAGAAGGCCAAGGAGCGCTTCGCTGCCCGCGGTCGCAAGGTGAAGGAGCTCACGGTCTCCCATGCCTTCCACTCGCCGCTGATGGAGCCGGCGGTCGCTCCGTTCCAGGAGGTCGTCGCCGGGCTGACCCTGCGGGTCCCCGAGCTGCCGCTGTACAGCGCCGTCACCGGCAAGCCGGTCGGCAAGGAGATCACCACCCCCGAGTTCTGGGGAACGCACCTCCGGGGCACCGTGCGCTTCGCCGATGCGGTTCGTCGCGCGGTGGCGGACGGCCTCGAGCACTTCGTGGAGTGCGGCCCGCGGCCCATCCTGTCGTCGGCAGGGTCCCGCACCGCGCCCACCACGTCTTGGGTGGGGGCCCTTCACCCCGATCGCTCCGACCGGGAGCGCCTCCTCGAGGCCCTCGGCACCCTGTGGCTCGGTGGGGCTCGCCCCGCGACCCGTGGCCTGCACCGCCACGTGCCCCGCGCCCCGCTCGCGCCCTACCCCTTTCAGCGGGAGCGGCACTGGGTCGACCCCCTCCCTCCCCGGGGCGTCTCGCGGGCCCGCATTCCGCTGTACCGGATCGACTGGGTGGCCGCCGAGGCCGACTTCGCCCGTCCGGCCGAAGGACGCTGGGACATCGTCGGCAACCCGTCGGGCCTCGGTGGGGCCCTGCAGACCGTGCTCTCCGCGCGAGGGGCCGACGTGCACTGCGTCCCGAGCCTCACCAACAAGGCGTCGCACGTCGTGGCCTTCGTGGAGCCCGGAAGCGACGGTGCGTGGCGCCTGGTGGAGTTGCTCCGCAGCCCCCACGTCCAGAGCGTGTGGGCGGTCACGGGCGGCACCATGGCCGACCCCGACGTCCTGATGCTCGATGGCCTGTCGGCTGCGGCAGGGGTGGAGTTCGGCACCAAGTGGGGTGGCCTGCTGCGCATGGAGCCCGAGCTGAGCGACGCCGGGCTGGATCACCTCGCGGATGTCTTGGCCCACGGGACCGGCGACGACGTCGTGCGCATCGATGCGAGCGGGGCCCGGGTGCCTCGTCTGGCCGAGCTGGCCGCCGCCGACGTGCCCCCTCCTGCTCTCGACGCCGACGCAGCCTATGCCGTCACCGGCGGTCTGGGTTCGGTGGGCCTCAGCATCGCGGGGTTGCTCGTCGACCTCGGCGCCCGAAACCTGGTGCTGTTGTCGCGCTCCGGGCTCGGCAGCGACGTGGCCCGCAAGAAGGGCGTGGCGTCCCTCGAGAAGCGAGGCGCAAGGGTCCGGGTGCTCGAGTGCAATGTGGGGGATGCCGCCGAGCTGCGCCGGGTCCTGAAGGCCGAGCAACGACCCATACGGGGCGTCGTGCACGCGGCGGGGGTGTCGGCCAAGGCGCCCCTGACCACCGTCGACCGTGCCACCTTCGAGGCCCCGCTGCAGAGCAAGGCCGCCGGGGCGTTGGCGCTGCGCCGGGCCCTCGACCGGCAGCCCCTGGACTTCGTGCTGCTCCTCTCCAGCGTCGCAGCGGTGTGGGGCAGCCAGGACCTCGGCGGCTATGGGGCCGCCAACGCCGCCCTGTTCGCCATCGCCCGCCAGTGGCGCAGCGAGGGCCTCCCGGCGACCGCCGTGGCCATGGGGCCGTGGGCGGTCGGTGGCATGGTCAGTGTCGAGGAGAACGAGGCCTTCGCTCGCATGGGCGTGCGCCCGCTGGAGGCGGCCGCGGCCCTCGCCAGCCTGGGCCCGCTGCTCGCGGCCCGCACCCCCCCGGTCGTGGTGCTCGCCGACGTGGACTGGCTGCGCTTCTTGCCGCTGGTGACGGCCCGCCGGCCCCGCCCCTTGTTCGATCGCATGCGGGTCGTGGCACAGCCCGCCGCTGCCCCGGCCGAGGCCCCCCAGCGTGAGCTCGAGCGACTCCCCCCCGAGATGCGGCGTCGCCATGTGCAGGGGGAGGTCGAGAGCAGCCTCCGCAAGGTGCTGGGCCTCGATATCGCTGCCCCGATCGACCCCGACGCCGGCTTCTTCGACCAGGGCCTCGACTCGGTGATGGCGGTCGAACTGGTGGAGGCCCTGCGGGGGCGCTTCGCGGCGCAGCTGCCGGCGACGGCGGCCTTCGACCACCCCAACGTGTCGGACCTGTCCGAGTGGATCCTGGTGGAGCTCGGCCTGGGGGACGCGCCGGCCGCCGCCCCGCTGGCGCCACGGCGAACCGATGAGCCCATCGCCATCGTGGGCCTGTCGTGCCGTTTCCCCGGTGCGCCGGATCCCGAGGCCTACTGGGAGCTCCTCGTCGATGGCCTCGATGCTGTGGGACCTGTGCCCATCGAGCGGTGGGATGCCCAGGCCTGGTACGCCCCCGAGCCGGGCACGCCCGGTCGCACCGTGGCCCGCACGGGCGGCTTCGTGGAGGGGCTGGAGTCCTTCGAACCCGACTTCTTCGGCATCGCGCCTCGGGAGGCCGCCACCCTCGACCCCCAGCAGCGCATGCTCCTCGAGGTCACCTGGGAGGCCCTGGAGCGGTCGGGCATCGCCCCGGACCGCCTCGACGGCAGTCGCACCGGGGTCTTCGTGGGGATCGGTCGCTCCGAGTACTGGGACCGCCTGCGGGATCCGGAAGGCGACGATGCCGACAGTTACCCCTGGTCCGGCACCGGGAACGAGTCCAGCTTCGCGGCCGGCCGCATCGCCCACACCCTCGGACTTCGTGGGCCGGCGATGGCCATCAACACGGCGTGCAGCTCGTCCCTCGTGGCGACCCACCTGGGCGTGCGGGCGCTGCGGGACGGGGAGGCAGACCGCGTGCTCGTGGGGGGGGTCAACGCCTTGCTCTCGCCCGAGGCCATGGTCTACCTGTCCCAGATCCGCGCCCTGTCCCCGACCGGTCGTTGCCGCACCTTCGACGCCGGTGCCGACGGGTACGTGCGAGGCGAAGGCTGCGCGGTGCTGGTGCTCGAGCGTCTCTCCGATGCCCTCGCCAAGGGCCGGCGCATCCACGCCGTGATCCGGGGCAGCGCGGTCGGCCACGATGGCCACGCCAGCGGGCTCACGGTGCCGTCGGGCACCGCTCAGCAAGACGTGCTGCGACGGGCCCTCCGGGACGCCGGGGTCGATGCCGCGAGCGTCGAGGTCCTCGAGGCCCACGGCACCGGCACCTCGCTGGGGGACCCCATCGAGGTGGGGGCGGTCCGAGCTGTGTATGGACACGAGCGCACCGAGCCTCTCCGTATGGGCTCCGTCAAGAGCCAGATCGGCCACCTGGAGACCGCGTCCGGCGTCGCCGGGTTGGTGAAGCTGGCGCTCTCCATCGAGCGTGGGCAGATCCCCGGCACCCTCCACCTCGACGAGCTGAACCCGGCGCTTCCCCTGGACTTCCCGGTCCACATCCCGCGTCGGGCGGAGCCATGGCCCCAGGGGCTTCGTCGCGCGGGGGTCAGCTCCTTCGGCATCTCCGGTACCAACGCCCACGTGGTGCTCGAGGCCCCGCCCGATGCCCCGGGCGCGGTGGTCCGGTCGCCCCGGACCCAGCTGCTGCTGCTGTCGGGCCACAGCGAGGCCGCCCTCCGCGAGACCCTTCGGGGGGTGCGTCGCGTGCTGCGGGACGAAGAGCCCGCCGACGTCGCCGCGACCCTGGTGCACGGCCGCGCCTCCCGTCGGGTGCGGACCGCCCTGGTCGGCAACGACCCCAGCGAGCTGCGACGGCAGCTGCAGGAGCGGGACCTCGAGTCCATCACCGTGGAAGCCGGTCGAGCGCCTCGGCTCGTGTGGGGCTTCACGGGCCAAGGGAGCCAGCAGCCTGGCATGGCCGCGACGCTGTACCGCGACGACCCGGTGTTCCGTGAGTCCATCGACGATGCGGTCCATGAAGTCGCCGCCCTGAACATCCCCCTCCGGGCCGACGAGCTGCGCAAGGTGCTGCTCCTCGACGACGAGCGCATCCACGACACCCGCTACACCCAGCCCGCCCTCGTGGCCTATGGGTGGGCCCTCGCCGAGCGCTGGCGGACCCTCGGGGTGCAGCCCGAGGCGGTCGTCGGACACTCCGTCGGGGAGATCACCGCCGCTCTGGTGGCCGGCATCCTCTCCTTGCCCGACGCGATGCACCTGGCCGCTGAGCGGGGGCGGCTGATGGCCGAGCTCCCCCGCACCGGGGACGCTGCAGGCGCGATGGTGGCGGCGCTCTGCGAGGAGTCGCGGGTCGCTGCACTGGTCGGCGAGCGCGATGGGGTCAGCATCGCCGCGGTGAATGGCCCCCGCGAGGTCGTCTTCGCTGGGGTCGCCAGCGAGGTGCAGGCCATCGCTCGGGAGCTCGAGGCCACCGGGGTCGACGTGCGTGCCCTGAAGGTGAGCCACGCGTTCCATTCGCCCCTGATGCAGCCCATCTTGGAGCCCCTCGCCAGGGTGGCGGCTGAGTTGGATCACAAGAAGGCACGGCTGCCGCTGATCCGTGGCAACGATGGCGCCTCCGTGCTGGAGCTCGACGCCGACCACTGGGTCCGCCATGCCCGCGGAGCCGTGCGCTTCGCCGACGCCCTGGGCACCCTCATGGCCCACGCCGACACCTTCCTCGAGCTGGGGCCGCGGCCCATCTTGTGCGGGATGGCTGGCCTGCAGCGGGAGGGGCTGTACATCCCCAGCGCCGACCGGAACCGGGACGCCCTCGCGGTGTTCCTGGAGGCGGCGGGCACCCTGTGGTCCCACGGCGTCGATGTCGATGTGGGGCTGCTGTACGGCCAGCGTCCTCCGGTCGACCTGCCCACCACCCCATGGCAGCGGAGCCGACACTGGATCGAGGCCCCCCAGCAGGCGGTGGGCGCCGCTGCGGTGCGGTTGCCGCTGCTGCAGCGGGCATGGGAAGAGGCCCCGCCCCCCGAGCACCCCCCGGCCGGCCAGGTCGCGGTGATCAGCGCCCAGACGGGGCTCTGCGAGGACTTGCTCGACGGGCTGCGGGCGAGGGACGTGCAGGTCACGATGGTGGAGGCTGGGGACTCCCTGGAAGGCTTCGACGTGGTCGTGGACTTCGGGCCCATCGACCCGGAGCTCGAGGGGCAGACGGGGCCGAGCCGCGCCGCGCTCACCACCCTTCGGCAGGTCCTCGACCAACCGGCCCCCCGACCCCGGCTGTGGTGGGTCACCCGTGGTGCCGTGGCGGTGCGGGATCAAGAGCCCGTGGAGGCGCCCCAGACCGCGGTGTGGGGGCTGGCGGCCACGGCCGAGCTCGAGCACCCGGAAGTGTTCGGCGGCATCGTCGATCTCGACCCCGACGACGACGCGACGGGCCTGGTGGACGCCCTGTGTTGCGGCGAGCCGATGGCGGCGATGTGGTCCGGGAAGGCCCTCGTGCCACGGATGCGGCCCTTCGACGCTCAGGAAGAGGCGCCCGCCCCGAAGGCGAGTTGGCTCGTGACGGGTGGAGCCGGAGCCATCGGGCGCCACGTGGTGCGCTGGTTGCTCGACGAAGGAGCGGACCACGTGTTCGTGGTGGGGCGAAGCGCCCCGGACGAAGACGCCGTCGAGGTGCTGGGCAAGGAAGGCTGGACCTTCCTGCAGGCGGACGTCGCCGAGCTCGAGCAGGTCGAAGACGTGCTGCGTCGCGTCGCCGAGCACCCCAGCGCCCACCTCGAGGGGGTCGTGCACTGCGCCGGCGCCCGAGGCGAGGGACTGCTGCGGCAGCTGGAGGCCGACACGGTCGAGCAGGCGTGGCGCGCCAAGGTGCTCGGGGCGTGGAACCTCCATCAGCTCACCCACGACCTCACCCACTTCGTGCTGTTCTCGTCGGCGGTCGGCTGGTTCGGCCGGACCGGTCAGGGGGCCTACGGCGCGGCCAACGCTTGGCTCGACGGCTTGGCGCAGTACCGGCGTGCCCGCGGCATGCCGGGCACCGCCTTGGCCTGGGGCCCCTGGGCCGACGTGGGGATGGCCCATGGGCTGGACTCCGAGGCCTGGGAGGGCGCGGCGCCGATGTCGGTGCCCACCGCTCTGGCGGCCTTCCAGGCTTGCCTCGGGCCGGACGCACCCAGCGTCGTGGCGGTCTTCCCCGCCGACTGGGCGACCTTCGCCGCCCGCTGGCCCGAGCCTCCGCGCTACCTCGGCGGGCTCCCCGGGGTGGTGGTGCATGCCCATGAGCCGGGGCGCGCGTCCGCCTTCGTGCGTCGGCTGCGGCACGCGCCGCCCAGGGAGCGCTTCGGCATGCTCCGCGACGTCGTGGAGGCGAGTGCGCGCAAGGTGCTGGGGCGCGACGAGGCCCTGCCGGACCGCCGAGGCTTCGTCGACGCGGGAATGGACAGCCTGATGGCCGTCCAGCTGTCCCGTCGGGTCTCGGCCCAGGTCGACGTGAGCGTGCCCCCCACGGTCGCGTTCGACCATCCCGATGTGCACGCGCTGACGACCTGGCTGCTCGACCAGCTGCACCTGTCCGTGGAGGCCGAAGCGGCGGCCGTGCAGGCCCCGGCCCTCGAGCGGGACGACCCCATCGCCATCGTCGGCATGGCCTGCCGCTTCCCCGGCATCGACAGCCCCGACGACCTGTGGCGGGTGTCGCTGCAGGGGGAGTCGGTGATCGGGGAGGTCCCGCCGGAGCGCTGGGATGTCGACCACTGGCACGGAGCGAAGGGGGAGCCCGGTCGGATCTACACGCACCACGGAGGCTTCCTCGACGGCGTGGACCAGTTCGACCCCGACTTCTTCGGCATCTCTGCCCGGGAGGCGGCCTCCCTCGACCCGCAGCAGCGGCTGCTCCTCGAGGTGAGCTACCACGCGCTGGAGCACGCGGGCGACGCGGGCGACGATCTGCACGGCACCCGGACCGGCGTGTTCGTGGGCATCAGCGAGCGAGGCTACCTGCGGCGCTTCCAGAAGCCCGGCAGCTCGCTGTACCCGGACGCCTGGGCTGGCACGGGCAACGACCCCTCCTTCGCGGCGGGCCGCGTGGCCCACTGCCTGGGGCTCCAGGGCCCCACGATGGCCATCAACACCACGTGCAGCAGCGCGCTGGTGGCCGTGCACACCGCCGCCCACGCCCTGATGAGCGGGCAGTGCGACCGCGCCCTGGCCGGAGGCGTGTCGCTGCAGCTCATGGCCGACGACACGGCGTACCTGTGCGACCTCGGGGCGCTGTCGCCCACCGGCGCCTGCCATGTCTTCGACGCCAAGGCGGATGGCTACGTCCGCTCCGAGGGCTGCGGCATGGTCGTGCTGCGGCGGCTCTCCGACGCGCTGCGGGACGGGGACCGGGTGTTGGCAGTGATCCGTGGCTCGGCCATCAACCACGACGGCGCCAGTGCGGGCCTCACGGTCCCCAACGGCGAGGCCCAGGCGCGGGTGATCCGCGATGCCTTGGCGGTGGCGGGGGTGGCCCCGCGGGATGTCGGCTTCCTCGAGACCCACGGCACCGGCACCCGCCTCGGCGACCCCATCGAGGTGCGGGCGGCGCTGGAGGTCTACGGGGACCGCCGCATGCCGCTGTACCTGGGCGCCAGCAAGGCCAACGTCGGCCATGCGGAGCTCGCGGCCGGGGCCGTCTCCCTCATCAAGACGGTGGCGGCCCTCCAAGCCCACACCATCCCTCCGCAGGCGGGCTTCGAGGACCTGAACCCGGCCATCGACCTCGGCGCCGCCGTGGTGCCCACCCGTGCGGTGGAGTGGCCCAGCGAGTCTCGGCTGGCCGCGGTGAGCGGCTTCGGGCTGTCGGGCACCAACGCCCACCTCATCTTGGAAGCGGCCCCCCCTCGGGAGTCAATCCAGGACCCCTCGGCGGCGGCGCCCGTCCTGCTGACGCTGTCGGCGTCCAGCGACCGCTCGCTGCGACGGATGGCGGAGTCGCTGCGCACGGTCGTGGCGGCCCAGCGCCTCGTCGACGTGGCCTGCACGCTCGAGGCCGCACGCACCTTGCCAGTTCGAGAGGCGGTCCTGGTCACCGACGCGGCCGATGCCGACGCGGCGTTGGCCCGTCTGGCCGCAGGAGGCGGCAAGGTGGCGGGACGGTCCCCGCGGGTGGCCTTCTTGTTCCCCGGTCAGGGAGCACAGCACGCCGGCATGTTCGATGGGCTGCGGGACCTCCCGGTGGCCCGCCAGGTCCTCGAAGAGGCCGAGGCCGTGCTGGTGCCGCTGCTCGGTCGCTCCTTCGCCGAGCTGTGCGCCGACGAAGACGCTCTGCGCGACACCTCGGTCGCCCAGCCCCTGGTGATGGCCGCCGAGGTGGCGGTCGCACGGCAATGGCTCGCGTGGGGCGTCGAGCCCACGGCGCTGGTGGGGCACTCCCTCGGGGAGCTCGTCGCGGCGGTCGTCGCCGAGGTGTACTCCCTGGAGGACGGACTGCGGCTCGCCGTGGCTCGGGGCGCCCTCATGGCGGAGCAGCCCGGCGGGCGCATGGTCGCGGTGCGGTCCGATGCGGCCACCGTCGAAGCCCACCTCGTGGAGGGCGTGGAGATCACCGCAACCAACCACAGCACCGAGACCGTCGTGGGTGGACCCGCCGACGCGGTGGACGCCTTCCTCGCGGCGCTGCCCGACGAGGTCGAGCACAAGGTCTTGTTCACCTCCCATGCCTTCCACACCGCCTCGATGGACGGCATGCTCGAGGCGTGGTCCCAGCGGGCGTCCGAAGCCATCTCTCATGCGCCCCAGCGACGCGTCGTGTCGCTGCTCACCGGGGGGGAGGTCGGCGCGGACCTCGGCGACCCGGCCTTCTGGGTGCGTCATGCGCGGGAGCCCGTGCGGGCCCAGCAGGGGTTGGAGGCCCTCGGCGCACTCGGCGTGGACTTCCTCGTCGACGTGGGGCCCCACCCGGTGATGCTCGGGCTGGCCCAGCGGGTCCTCGACTTGCCGGGCACGGGCAGCCAGCGGCGCGGGGTCGACGGCCGTCGAGAGCTGCTGGAGGCCGTCGGGCGCGCCTTCGTGGCCGGGGCACGGCCTCGGGGGCTCGCCCTCGGGGAGCGGATCGACCTGCCGCCCTATCCCTTCGATCGACGCCGCTTCTGGCTGGAGGAGCCCACGGCTCCTGCGGGCGACTGGACCTACGGCGTGGTGTGGGAGGGCCTGGAGCTCGAGGGGGCACCGCTGCCGAAGCGGGTGCTCACCCTCGGCGGCGACCCCCTCGGGATCGTCGACGCCCTTCGCCATCACGGTGTGGACGTCGCACCCCTCGACGACGCCGAGGACATCGACGCCGACTGGCTCCTCGACCTGCGGCCCCTGGCCGGCGGTGATCTGGATGCCATGCTCCTCGACGTGGTCGACGGGGTGATGCGGCCCGGGCGCGCCAAGCGCATCGTGCTGACGTCGGGCGGTCGCACGGGGGACGGCCACGTGCCGGACCCGGCCGCCTGGGCGGTGGGCGGACTGCTGCGGAGCCTGCAGCTCGAGGCCCGTGCCGCGCGGCCTACGTGGGTCGATGTAGGGGTCGGCTCCGACCGGGATGCGGTGATCCTGGCCCTTCAGGCGGACGCCGAGGACGCCCTCGCGGTCGATGGCGACCTGGTGCGGGTGGCCCGGCTGGCGCGGCGGCGGGTGCGGGCCAAGGTCGCAGAGGTCTCCGGTCGCTGGTGGGTGACCGGAGGGCTCGGCGGCCTCGGGCTGCAGGTGGCGCGGTGGCTGGTCGAGCACGGCGCCAACGAGCTCGTGCTGACGTCGCGGACCGCGCTGCCCGAGCGAGGGAGTGGAGAGGCCATCGGGGACCCCGTGGCCGCGCGACGGATCGCGGCCATCGAGGAGCTCGAGGCCCTCGGGGCCCAGGTGCATGCCGTGGCCGTCGATGTCGCAGACGAAGAGGGTATGGGTCGTCTGGCGGCGTCGCACCCCCCGGACGGGGTCGTGCACGCGGCAGGCATCACGCTGCCCCAGGCCGCCGCGGCCATCGATCCCGACACCTTCCGCCGCACCCTCCACGCAAAGGTCGAGGGCGCGCGGGTGCTCGACACCCTGCTCGACGGAAAGGACCTGCAGGCCTTCGTGCTGTTCAGCAGCATCGCTGCGGTGTGGGGCAGCGTCGAGCTCGCCGCCTATGGCGCGGCCAACGCCTGGCTCGACGGCCTGGCGGCCCAGCGTCGGGCCCGCGGACAGACCGCGCTGTCGGTCGCCTGGGGGCCGTGGGGCGGCGGGGGCATGGTGGACGCCGACCGGGCCCGTCGCCTGGAGCGGGCGGGGCAGCACCTGTTGCCGCCGGACCGGGCGCTGGCCGTGCTCGGGGCGTTGCTCTCTGGGGAGCACGCCCACGGCATCGTCGCCCGTGTCGACTGGCCTCGCTTCCTCGGCGCCATCGAGGCCCTTGGGCCACGGCCGCTGCTGTCGACCTTCCGTCCGCTCACTCCGTCGGATGCCGGGGCGGAGTCGGTGCCGCAGGGCACGCCCGCCCCGGTCGTGCGGTCGTGGAGTGCGAGGGGCCTCCAGGACCAGATCGCCCTGCGGGCGCGGCAGGTGCTGCGCCTCGCCGACGACCGGCCGCTGGCGATCGACACGCCGTTGATGGACCTGGGCTTCGACTCGTTGATGGCCACGGAGTTGAAGCGGGGGCTGCAGGAAGACGGCATCGACGTGCCGCTGGGGCGCTTGCTCGGCGGTCCCAGCATCGAGGAACTCGTCATCATGGCCCAGGCCCGGGCCCAGGAGACGGGTCCGCTGCCCGTCCTGCCGCGGCCCGAGGCCGAGGGTGAGGTGCCGGTCGAGGGGGAGGCCACGCTGCCGATGCACCTCGTGTGGAGCCATGGGGCGGCGCTCATCGTGGGGATCGCGGTGGCGGTGGCCGTGGCGTTCGCCATGGGGTGGGGGCCGTAGGGTCCCGTCGGGACGGGCCCAGCTCCGTCGGCTCAGAGCTCGGGGGCGTTCTCGCCAACGCAGACGGGCGCGGTCACGGGCCACTCCAGCTCGACCTCCCGGGCGCCGTACACGAGCGTCCAGGTGCCATCCGTCAGGGCCGGCAGGTCGCAGCCGGCGACCAGCAAGGACAGGCCGAGGGTGCAGGCCTCGCCGTTCTCCGGACAGCCGGTGTCCACGCTGGCCCAGCCCTCGACCAAGACACGGTCGCCGTCCAGGATGGCGGTGCATCCCTGATCGAGCAGCTCCATGCAATCCCCGATGGCGACGAGGCTCCCTTGGAGCCCATCCTCAGAGAGGCAGACCATCCCTGGGTCTTCGAAGGCGACCGGCGGGCAGACATCGGCGTTCGTCGGCCCGGTGTCGGTGTCGTCGGCATCCGGTTCGGGGGCGCATGCGGCCAAGAGGAGAAGCAAGAGCATGGGGCGATGGTACCCGACGTCGCGGCCTGTCCGCGGGACGAAGGAGTCGACAACGCTCCGCCAGCGGGCGAAGACGGGCTGCCGAAGGAGAGACTTCCATGCGCCCATACCGCCTACTGACCCTCCTGTTGTTCATGGCCTGTGGCTCTGCGTCCGACGGGACGGGCGACGACGCGTCATCCCAGACGGACACCGAGGACACCGAGGACACCGAGGACACCGAGGACACCGAGGACACCGAGGACACTGCGTCCACGGACACGGAGACCTCCGGCCTCTCCTGCGAGGGGACGCCCGCGGTCATCGACCTCACCCCCGACGAGCTCTTCGCGATGATGGCGGACAAAGACTTCCAGCTCATCAACGTGCACGTGCCCTACGACGGCGAGGTGCCCGACACCGACGTCCACATCACGTACACCGACACCGACGGGCTCGAGGCCTATCTGGACGACGACGTCACAGCGAAGGCTGTTCTGTACTGCAAGACCGGGCCGATGAGCCGCACCGCGACCCGCGCCTTGGTCGACCGCGGCTACTGCCGCATCTACGACATGCCGGCTGGCATGAACGGCTGGGTGGCGGATGGCTACACCCTGAAGTGAGCTCGGCCGTGGCCTGCGCCCGCCCCAGCGAGGGCTACAACGCCTCGTTTGCGCCCGTGGTCCAGGTCTGCCCGACGCTCAAGTGCGCCAGATACTCGGGACCGATCAGGAGGTGGAGCGTGGCGCTCTTCTTCTTTCGGTCGGTGAGCGCGCACTTCGCCTTGAACGAAAACGAGATGTGGCCGGTCTTGTTCTTGTAGAGGATGCCTTTCATCGGCTCCCACACGTCGCCGGCGCCCGAGGCCTGCTCCGCCACCCGCAGCGCCCACAGCAGTGGCTGGGGCCTCGACTTGGGGATCGGGACGTCCGAGGCAATCAGCTCGATATCGGCGCAGAGATAGGTGAACTTCGGCGCAGGTTTCGTCGACGGGAAGACCTGATGGAGGAGGGCTTCCTTGTACACCAGGGCCTCCAGATTGTCCCGATCGGGAGCCACCTTCTTGTTGGTCGGCAGCGCGCGGGCCGACCCGCGCTCTCCAGCTTCCCGGACGATCTGCTGAAGCTGAGCATCCAGGGCGTCGAGATCGGCCTGCTTCCATTGGTCGAGCTTCACGAGCTTCGCGAGAACCCGCACGGCCCGGTCGCCGAAGGGCGACGCACGCAGGTGTTCGTGCGCGGGGCCGAGTTCGCGAACGGTGATGCGGAAGAAGTCGGACACGGTGGGCTCCTGGGCTGGACGCCATCGAAGATATCTACGATGGCCCGAACACTCAAACTGCCGCCGGCCGAGGATCTCGAGTGTTGGCGGTCAGGGCGTCGTGGCTGTGCTGCGGTCCTCCGCCCGCTGCCTCAGACCGCGAAGCAGAGCCGCGAGGAGCGGCCGGACGTCGGCGTGGAGGTGGACGTCGCACCGCTCCACCACGGCACGGGCCTGCGTTGCCGCGGTGGCCTCGTGCAGCGCCACCTCGCCGTGGGCCCATGCCGCGAAGGCCGGACCCAGGGGACGCCCCCCCAGATCGGGCAGGTCGTAGTCGTCGGGGGTCACCGCGAGAAGCTCTGCCGCGGCGCCCGGCGCGCCGGTGCGGAGTCGACAGGCGGCGAGCACCCGAAGCGTGACCATGCGGGCCCGTGGGGGAAGGGTGCCTTGGAGGGACCGAAACAGGAGATCCTCTCCCTGGGGCAGGTCGTGGGTGCCGTAGCAGAGCAGGCCGGCGGCGCAGTCCGATAGCGCCGTCGACTCGCCGAGCCTGGCCCGGCGCTCTCCGACCGCGAGGTGCTCTTGGATGCCTCGGCGGGCATCGAGCTGACCCAACACGTGGGCGCGCTTGGAGTCGACGATCAGCGCCAAACGATCGCTGCCCACCTGTTGCACCAGCTGCCGCCCGCGGTCGAAGAGCGCCAAGGCCAGCTGCAGATTGCCCTGCTGGTAGTGAGCATCGGCCAACGCCATCACCGCGCTCCACTGCAGTACCGGGTAGGTCGCGGCCTCGAAGGTCACCGCCTCGAGCCGGTCGAAGCCGGTGTTCTGGTGGAAGAGCTCCACCTCCACGGCCCACTTGCGCGCCATCAGCCGGTCGTGGTCGTTGTCGGCCCTCGCGAGCAGGGTGGCGACCTGTTCGGAGGTGGGCACCGACCGGTCGACACCGATCAGCAGCTCCATGGCCAGCTGCTGCACGTCGAGGCGCTCGTGGGTCAGCCCGCGCACCAGCCGGGGCACATCCCCTCGGTGCGCGGGAAGGAGGCACCGCAGCACGTCGGCGAGGGGGTCGTCGGGGCAGTGGTGCAGCCCGCCGCGAACGAGGGCCGCGACCGACGCCGGGGGCCCCAGCAGGTCCGCGAGCCGGGCCCCCGCGCGCACCGCGATGGGAAGCGTCTCCTTGGGAAGGAAGGGCAGCTGGTCACGGACCGTCGACGCGATCACCGCCCACGACGCCACGGCCTCGGCGGGATGCGTGCGGCAGAGCACCTCCAGATCGATGGTCCGGCGCGCCAGCCAGGCCCCCAGCCCCGAGCGCAGCGCCCCCCAGTCCCGGTCGAGCTGCCCGACGTAGACCGCTACCGTTCGGAGCAGGAGCCAGCCGCCCCCTTGTCGCTCGACCAACGACAGCTCCGCCAGCTGCTGCAGCCCTTGGGCGTGGGCCTCGCTGAGCCAGTCGGCCACGTCGTCCCGGCGCAAGGGCCCGTCCCAGAGGCTCAGGGCGCACAGGGTCTCGAGCGCGGGCCCATCGAGGAGGTCGACGCTGCGCTGCAGGGCCTCGTCCAGCCATGGGGCTCGGTCGGGGCTCTTCCCTCGTTCGAGGAGGTCGGCCAGGGCCTCCAGTCCGTCGGGGTACGAGGCGGCCAGCTCGATGGCGAGGGGCAGCCCGTCGAGGTGCCCGAGGACGCGCGCGCGCGGCTCGGGCCCTGCGGCTCGGTTCCAGCGGCTCGCGTCGAGGCGCGTGCGGAAGAACGCTTCCGCGGCCTCCCCCGAGAGCCCTCCGACCTCCACCACCGCCTCGTCCGCCACCCGAAGCGCCAGCCGACTGGTCACCAGGAAGCGCACATCGGTCCACGTAGAGACCAGGCTTCCCGCGGCCTCCGCGAGGGTCTCCGCCTCGTCGAGCACGCACAGGGCGCTCCGAGCCACCAGCCCTCGGCGCGCACTGGGCAGGTCGTTCGCGCCCAGCGCAGCAGCGATGCGCGCCTCCATGGCAGACCCATCGCTGCAGCCTCCGAGGGGGACCACCACGACCTCGGACGGCACCTGGCGCGACACCTCGACCGCGAGCCGGGTCTTTCCGGCGCCCCCAGGCCCCACGAGCGTCACGACTCGCCATCCCGTCCGAAGCAGCCCGAGGGCAGCCGTCTCCAGCTCCTCTCGAGGCACGTACGGGGTGCCGAACCGCAGCGTCGGCACCTCCAACGTCGCGGTGTGGGGGGAGGCCTGCTCCAGCCACACGCCCACGCCCCGGCGGGTGCAGATCCAGCGTGGCGTCGCTGGATCCGGCTCGAGCTTTCCACGGAGTCGCTGGAGCGCCATGTCGACCGCGCGGGACTTGGCGGTCCGGGCGTAGCCGAACACCTCGTGGAGGAGCTCGTCCCTGGACACGGGCGCCGCCGCCCCGTGAAGGTGCGAGAGCAGCAGCACCTCATTGGTGCTCAGGGCCACGACCTGGTCGCCGGATTTCGCCTCGAGGCGGATCGGGTCGATGGTCCACGGACCCAGGGTCAGGCGCGCCAAGCTCGCTCCTTCGGCTGCGAGGGTAACGGCTACGTCACACCTGCTGGAAGTGGCCTATCGACCCAGTAGATGCCCCGCACATCGCGAACGAACGCGCGGTGGATGGGAGGGTCGATGCTCGTGTGGATTCCCTGGTTGTGGCTTGGCTGCTCGGTGTCCACGGCCCCCCTGGGCGACGTGTGGGGTCCGGTCACGGAGACGTCCGGACCCACCGTGGGCCCGTCCGACCCGTCGACCGAGGACACCTCGACCCCGGGCACGGACGGGACCGACACGGGCGAGACCGGCGACGCGTCGACCTCGGACACGGGCACCCTGGCGACCACCACCGACCCCGACGCGACCGATCTGCCGTACGTGCCCGACGACCCCGCCACGCTGCCCAAGGGCTTGGCGTGGATCCGGACGGAGCGTCCCTTCGTCTCCGGCCTCACGGTGAACCTCGGGGCACCCCCAGCCGCTGAGGTCGACCGATACTACGGCGACTTCCACGCCACCGCGACGCACCTGTGGTCGACGGGCGTGCCGGACGAAGTCGCGGGCTGGGAGGCCGCCCAGCACCCGGACTTTCGCTGGGTCTCGTGGACGGACAAGGACGGCGTCAACCCGATCACCGGGGTCGGCGTGGGCGATGTGCCCGTGGCCGCGGGTCGGATCGGCTACCAGATCTTCGACGAGCCCCGCACCCTCGCCGAGGTCGACGAGATGCAGGTCGGCGTGGACCGCGTGCGGAGCTTGGATCCCGACGCCTTGGTCTTGTTCAACTTCGGCAACCCCGACGATGGGCTGAGTCCTCGGACGTTGTTCGAGTACGCCATCGTCGCCTCGGACCCCGACGTGATCGCGTACGACTACTACTCGGACGACCACGGGGAGTACGAGCGCGCCGGCCTGGTGCGGGATCTGGGCCTGCAGTACGACAAGCCGTACTGGCGCTACATCGACAGCTACGGGGACCACACCCGACCCGAGCCCGATCTGGAGGACCTTCGCTGGTCGGCCCTGCTGGGCTTGGTCTACGGCTACTCGGGCCACACTTGGTTCCTTTACCAGACCGACGCACCCACGGCGGAGGTGGTCTACACGACCTTGTTCGACACGACGGGCGAGTGGTCCCAGAGCCCCAACCCCCAATTCGACGCCGTGGCGGAGCTCAACCAGGAGCTCGAGTCGTACGCCGACACGATCAACATGCTGACCAGCACGGCGGTGACCTACGAGCCGATGAGCGTGCTGTACATGCCCAACGACCACGTGCCCTTCCGGCCGGGCACCGGGGGCGACCCGTACATGGTGTCGGCGGTCTCCCAGAACCTGTCGGGCATCGCCACCCAGGAATGGTCGATGGGCTTCTTCGTCGACGACCACGACGAGACCTACGTGATGGTGTTGAACGCCAACCACCCGTCGGCCAGCTTCCCGCTCTACCGCCCGTCGGGGGACCTGCGTCTCACCCTGGACTTCGGGTCGGCCCCGCCATCGGTCGATCGCACGGTGGTCGAGCGCTTCGATCCCGACACGGGGAGTGTGGTGCCGGAGCCGCTGACCTGGCTCGGGGGCACCGAGGCAGCCCTCGACGTCACCCTCGATGCGGGGGACGTCCTGCTGTTCAAGTACGCCACGGGGGCGCCTTTCGCGCGTAGGCCCTAGCCCGCGCGCTATGGGCCCTGCAGCTGGCCCGTCGGGCCGACACATTGCTGGCCCCCCTGGCCGAAGCCTGGGAGGGACGCGTGGACTCTGTCGACGCCACGGAGCTGGACTGCGGGACGTGCGGGGCCTGCTGTCGAGATGCCTTCGACGTTGTGGCCATCGAGCCATCCGACCCGATGGGCGGCCACGCGACCGTCACGCGCGCCCACCTCGACGGGTGGCGTTCGATGGCCAGGGTGCCCGGCTCCTGTGGTGGAACCCAGTGCGCGGCCCTGGGAGGGGACGGCCCCCCGTGGCGGTGCACGATCTACGAGGACCGGCCCCAGCCCTGTCGGGAGCTCCAGATGGGCTCCCGCGACTGCTTGGGGGCTCGCGATGCCCTGGGGCTCGGGTCCTCGGACCTGGCGTAGCGCAGCTCGTGAAGGGGCCGATCTGGGTCACCCGGCGGAGACCATCGAGGGGTAGGATCTGTGTAGAGTCCGCCGTGTCCTGGTGCTTCCGCTGGGATCTCCGAAGGAGCATCCCATGCCCGTGACCGCTGTCATCCACTTCACCGCGCAGCCTGGCAAGCGCGACGATCTCATCGCGTTCCTGTCGGGGGTCCAGGGCGGGGCCATCACCGCGGGCTGCCACAGCATCGCCGTGCACCGGGACCTCGGCGATCCCGACAAGGTGTTCGAGATCGAGTACTGGGACGCCCAGGCGGACCACGAGGCCTTCGTGAAAGCGGCGGCGGATGCAGGGGCCTTCGCGCCCTTCGAGACGCTGCTGGCTGGCCCCTTCACCGTGGCGTACGGCGAACCTGCGAAGCGCACCGAGCGCTGATGTGTTGCAGACGAACGGCGTGAACGCTTCGCCGTGGAAGGTCTCGCCTTCGGGTGGATAGCGGGCGTCTCCCGAAGGGTCGACCCGCTGCCGTCTATTGGACTACGACCGTCCAGGCGGGGGCCTACGGACAGGTGTAGACCGTGTCTACGTCCGTGACGCGGTGTCCGCCGTAGCCGGTGTCGGGCTGCTCGTGGTGGGAGGCCACGAGGCGTCCCTCGGCGTCGTAGGTGTACGCCGTGGTCTGGGCGAGGCCGAAGAGCGACTCCTCGAGGAGGAGGGGCTGGCCCGCTGCGTTGAAGGTGGTCGTCGTTCGGACGAACGGCCCGTTCGGTGAGAGGAAGTGGGTCAGGCAGACCGATTGATCGGGCTGTGGGTAGGAGCACGCCTCTCGGGAGTAGAAGTCGCCGTCGATGGTCACGGTCGACTCGGCCAGGCGGCCCGTGCCATCCTGGACCCGCTCGGTGACCGTGTCGCGGGTCGTGGCGATCACGTCGAACCACAGCGTCGTCCAGAAGCCGGTCGCGTCGTAGGTGTAGGTCGAGAGCACGTCCACGGTGCCGTCGGCCCCCCCGGCCAAGGTGCCGCCGTCCCAGGCGACCTGATCGACCCATCCCTCGGGGGTGTAGGTGAAGGCCTCCTCGCCCTTGATCTGGCCGCCGAGGGAGTCGGCGTAGTCCTCGACGAGGAGGAGCCGGTCGCCCGCACCGTACGTGTACTCGAGCCGGAGGCCGGGCCGGTCGTGGATCAACACCTGCCCGCAGGCGTTGTACTCGAAGGTCTCCTCGGTGAGGTGGGGGGCGCCCTTGGTGCCCCCGTAGGAGAAGGAGTCCGCGGTGGTCTGCGCCGCGGTGCACAGGGCCAACGCCGGGGTGCAGCGGTCGATGCTGGTGCCGTAGGTGATCGGGGCGGCGGTGTCGGCGGTCGCCGCCGTGCTGCCCGTCGCGGAGGTGGCGCCGGTGTCCGAGGTCTCCACGGCCGTGTCGGCGGTCTCCTCTGGGCTGGGCGTGCCGGTGTCGCTGCTGGACGCCGGGTCGCTGCCGCAGGCCTGCAGGAGGATCCAGACGGGGAGGATGGATGCGCGCATGGTCGGAGGTCCTCGGGTGGAAGGGTATCAGCGAGGCTTCTCGGGCACCCCAACCGCCACGGCGTCGTAGCCCCCGGCGCCGATCTCCCGGTCCACTACGTAGAGCACCTGCTCGTCCCAGCCGCCGACCCCGGACCCCCACTGGAGGTTCGTGAGCCAGGCGCCGGGTCGCTCCAGCAGCACCTCCGGCGTGGCCCCGCCCCCGGCGGCGTAGCGCCACAAGGTGCTCACCCCCGAGACGGTGGAGCCCACCACGTAGACGTGGTCGCAGGCATCCACCCCCATGCCCAACATCTCCCAGGCGTCTGAGGGGGCAGCGGCCCACAGGGTCGGGATGCCGGAGGGGTGGCCGTCGACGTTCAGGGGCACGGCCCACACACCCTCCCGTGCGCTCACGTAGAGGGTGGCGCCGTCCACCGACAGGCTGGCGCCGTTGGGCGACCCCCAGGTCGCCTGCTGCATCGTCAGCGCATGCCACCCCGTGGTGGGGTCGATGAGGTGGAGCCCCAGGAGGTCGACCACGTACAGCAGTTCGTCGGAGCGAACCTCGATGGCGCCGGCATAGCCGAAGCCGGAGAACACGGGCACCACGGAGCCGACGGCGGGGTCGACCTCGTAGAGGGTGCTGGTGTCGACGTCGTGGAACACGAAGTGGCCGCTGCCCGGGAGGTAGCGGAGCGATGCAGGGCCGCCGCCGCTGCCGAGGCTGGAGGCGATGGGGGTCACCGCACCGGGTGGGTAGGTCGACAGCACGAGCAGGGTGCCGTCGAAGCTCGCGAGGTGGCCGAGGGCATCGAAGGCGAAGTCCTCGGAGGGCGGGGGGCCGAGCAGCCGCGTCACGGCAGGGGCCGGTGGGAGCGCGGCGCAGTCCCAGGTGGGTGCGGTGCCGGTGTCTGCGGTGGTGCCGGTCGTTCCCGTAGCCCCCGTGACGGCGGACGCATCGGTGGGGGAGGTGTCCGTGGTGGAGACGCCGGTCTCTCCGGTGGGCCCCAGCTCTGTGTCGTCGGACGTTCCGTCGACGGGCTCCGGGTCCGAGCCCTGGCATGCGAGAAGAAGCAAGAACACCGTCATTGGACCCTCCGAGCGTCCATGCCTGCGCGCACGGGTCGTCGTCACTTCGAGGCATCATGCGATAGACCGCTGGATGCCTACGTTTCTCCTGTTCGCCGCCCATCTCGCCTGCAGCAGCCCTCCGGCGGCGCCCATCCCCTCAGAGCGGTCGGCTGAGGAAGCGCCGGCGGACCCGGTCGCCGAGCCCGCCGCGATGGTCGAAGCACGGGGGCTCCTCGCTGCGTGGCCTCCTGCCCTGGGCGACGCCGCTGAGCGCTTCCGGGCAGCCTGCGAGGGGGGCCACATGCCGGCGTGCTCCGCCCTGGGGAACCTCGCGCAAGATGGTCGCGGCGTCCCCCACGATCCACGCCGCGCCCAGGCCCTGCACCGGCAGGCCTGCGACGGCGGGGCGGGCATCGGCTGCTTCAACCTCGGCCTCATGGTGCAGACGGGCACGTGGACCGAGCGCGACCCCCTCGTCGCCGACGCCCTGTTCTTGCGGGCCGATGCCCTGTACGCCGCATCCTGCGACGCAGGGGACCTCGGCTGGTGCCTCAACCGCGGCGTGCTCCACGAGGACGGATTCGGGGTGCCCAAGGATGAGGGCAAGGCTCGCCAGATCTACGCCGCTGCCTGCGAGAAGGGCCATGCCGACAGCTGCGTCAACCTCGCCCTGATGGACTACTACGGCGAGGGCATGCCGGTGGACAAGGTCGGACCCAAGGTGGCCATCGCCCCCCACTGCAGCGACGCCACGCCCCTGGCCTGCGGCGTGCTCGGCCAGATGCACCTCGTCGACGGCAACGGCACGGAGGCCATTCCACTCCTCGACCGGGCCTGCACCCTCGGGGAGCGGGACGCCTGCGGCATGCTCGGGGCGGTGTACGGCATGGGGGAGGTCGTCCCGCTCGACCCGATGCGCGCCAGCATCCTGGAGGAGCGGGCCTGCTTGCTCGGCAGCTCGATGGCCTGCAAGATCGAGGCATCCACGGCCGAAGACGCCGCACGCGCCGCCACGTTCTTCGAGCGGGGGTGCTGGATCGGCGATGCGGAGTCCTGCGGCAACTTCGGGGCGCTCTTGGAGACGGGCCAGGGCGTGGCTGCAGACCCGGTTCGGGCCCTCGCGATGTACGACGCGGGGTGCCGCATGGCCGACATCGGCTCCTGCGTGGCCCTGCTCCAGAAGGGCAAGCCGCTGCCGCTTCCGCCCGCCGAGGCAGCCCAGCTCCGAGAGGCGGCCTGTGCCAACGGCGTGCCGCAGGCCTGCCCCTGAGCGCTGTGTGGGCACCACCGGTGGGCGTGTGCGTGTTCACACAGGGCCAGGGCCTCGATCCCCATCGGAGCGGGCTCTCTTTTTGGTCCGACCCTTGCATTGCACCGGTCAGGAGGTCTCTATGCAGTGGCTGATCGTCGCGGATGCCGGTAGCGCCCGTTTCTTCGAGATGGACGACGACACCGGTGGGCTCACCGAGAAGCTCAATCTGGTGCACCCCGAGGCCCGTCTGAAGGCCGGCGAGGTCTACGAGGGCGACCTCGGACGCAAGGCTGGCGCGTCCATGAGTCCCCACACCGAGCGCAAGGACGTGGAGGACGACCAGTTCGCCCGCCTGGTGGCTGCGGAAGCCAAGAAGCTCGGCGACGCGTGCGACCGGCTCCACCTCGCGGCCCCGCCCAGCTTTCTTGGGCATCTCCGCAAGCGCCTCGACAAGAGCGTGGAGCGCAAGGTCGCTGGCAGCTTGGCCAAAGACCTGACCCACCTGTCGATCCATGAGCTGAAGAAGGTCCTGACCAAGTAGGGCGGCGAGGAGCACGGTCCCCAGGGCCGTGTCATCCCTGTCTCGCACTCCGCTCTGAAGACGGAGACGTCGTGGCCGATAGCCACAGCATGTTTCGCATCTACCGGTGGCTCGTCACGACCCTGCTCCCGCTGGAGCTGCAGCGGGACGACCAGGCGGGCCGTTCCGTGGCGCTCGCCATGGGCATCGGCGTGACCATGGCGGTGGCGACGGTGAGTTCGGTGGCCACCCGAGGGCCGAATCCCCAGGCGGTGGGCTTGGCGGTCGGCACGGTCCTCACCTTCGCGAGCGTCGGGCTGGTGTGGCTGACACGGAAGCCGTGGGTGGTCGCCTCGGCCACCATCCTTGCCTGCTACCTGCCCGTGACTTGGGTGATCTGGACGGGCTTCGGGCCCGTGGGACCGGCCGCCATCGGCCAGCCGTTGCTCGTGGTGTTCGGCTACGTCACGGGGGGGCGTCGCGGGGCGCTGTTCGCGTTGGCCCTCGCTGTGGCTCAGGCCGCGGCGTTGCTGCTGGCGCTGCGCCAGGGCTGGACCTTCCGGGAGCCCGACGAGGGCTACGCCATGCTCTTCCAGGTCACCATCACGTTGGTCACCGTGCTGGTCACCGTGGTGCTCGATGTCTACGAACAGTCGCGTATGCGGGCCACGGCAGAGGCGTCCGCGGCCTACGAGGCCCTCAGCGAGGTCCATGTGCAGGCCAACCAGGCCCGGGACGCCGCGGTGCGGGCGAGCCGTGCCAAGTCCATCTTCCTGGCGAACATGAGCCACGAGCTGCGCACCCCCCTCAACGCCATCATCGGCTACGCGGAGCTGCTCGAGGAGGACCTCCCCGACGACTCGGCTCAGTCCGATCTGCGGCGCATCCACGACGCCGGTCGCCACCTGCTGGAGCTGGTCAACGACGTGCTCGACATGTCCCGCATCGAGGCCGACCGCCTGATGTTGGCGCCGGCCGACTTCGATCTGAGGGAGCTGCTCGCCGACCTGGAGGGGCGCCTGATCCCTGCAGCCCAGCAGCGTGGCAATCGGCTGGCGATCGACGTACTCGACGAGCCCCTCGTGCTCCACGCCGACCGGCTGCGGGTCGACCAGGTGCTCACGAACCTCCTCTCGAACGCCATCAAGTTCACGGAGCGGGGGGAGGTGGTGGTGGAGGTGCACCCCGAGGCCGAGGCGGTTCGCATCGACGTCGTCGACTCGGGCCGAGGCATGGACGAGGCGCTGCAGGCCCGCTGCTTTCGGCCCTTCGAACAAGCCCACGGCGCCTCGGCCGGGCGTGACCAGGGGGGCACGGGACTCGGCCTCGCCATCAGCCATCAGCTGATGGAGGCGATGGGGGGCGACCTCTCAGTGGCCAGCGTGCTCGGGGAAGGCAGCCGCTTCACTCTTCGGCTGCCGGTGGCCGGTGGCCCTGTCAGGCCGGCCGCGTCGCCGTGAGCAGGAAGATGGGGTAGCCGCGGCCGTCCCGCATCACGTTGCACGCGGTGAGGAAGCCGATGTCGACGAAGCCTGCGGCCTCGGCGGTCGAGCTCAGCGACTCCCGGTCGAAGCCCTGGTGGAAGACGCCCTCGACCCCGGGGGGATGGAAGGTGCCGTCCTCGGCGTCGAGGTCGGCCAAGGCGAGCGTGCCTCCGGGCCGAAGGTGGTGGAAGAGGGTGCGGAAGAGACCCGCCGTGTCGTCGACGTGGTGCGCGGCCATGGCGCTGACGACCACGTCGACTTGCCGATCGAGGGGCTCATGCAGGAGGTCCTGACACACCACGTCGACCTTGCCCTGCAGCTCGGGCTTGGCGGCGAGTTGGTCGAGCATGGCGCGGGAGATGTCGACCGCCACGATGCGCTCGACCAAAGGAGCGATGCGGGTGGCCACGAGGCCGGTGCCCGCCCCAAAGTCCATCACGGTGGCGTCGGAGGAGAACGCGACGCGCGCCGCCATGGCGCTGAACACCCCCTCGGAGATCTGCTGGGGGATCGGGCGCTGGTCCCAGTCATCCGCCTTGTCATGGAACAGGTCGGTCATGGTGCCTCCGGTGTCCGGCTCGTACTCCGACGCGCTGGCGATGGCACCTAGGCTGGCGGCCGGGAGAGGAGGACGGACCTCTCGGAGCGTCCCAGGCATGACGGGATTCTCCGAGAGGCCGCGTCCCGATCGACGCGAAGGGGAGCGTCAGGGGTGGCTCATTTGGCCGCCATCGCCGCGGGCGTGGCGGCACCGAGAATGAGGAAGTCGCCGTAGGCTTCCTGGCCGTGTTCGCCGACATCCAGCCCCTCGAGCTCGTCCTCGAGAGAGACCCGCAGACCAACGGTGGCCTTCAGTACGCCGAACAACACGGCGCTGGTGGACAGGCAGAAGGCCGCGACGGCGAAGATGCCAAGGAGCTGGGACGACAAGGCCACCTCGGGAACCAACAGGCCGACCGCCAGGGTGCCCCACAGGCCGGACACCAGATGGACGGGCACGGCCCCCACTGGGTCGTCGATGCGCAGCTTCAGGAGTGCGGCGGTCGCGGCCATGGAGAGCAGGCCGCCCACCGCGCCGACACCCACGGCGGCGAGGGGGGAGAGCACGTCGGCCCCTGCGGTCACCGCGACGAGTCCGGCCAGGGCGCCGTTGAGGGCCATGGAGAGGTCGGGCTTGTGGAGGACGCCCCAGGAGGCCAGGGCCGCCGACATCACCCCGGCGGCGGCGGCCAGCGTCGTGGTGACGACAGCGTAGGAGATGGCGGCGGGCTCGGCCGAGAGCACCGAGCCGCCGTTGAAGCCGTACCAGCCGAACCACAGCAGCATCACGCCGATGGCCGCGAGGGGAAGGCTGTGCATGCGGGGGTGCTTGCGGGGGTCGGCGTCGAAGCGGTCGGCGCGGGGCCCGAGGGCGATGGCCCCCACCAAGGCGGCCCAGCCGCCGACGCTGTGCACGATGGTGGAGCCCGCAAAGTCGTGGAAGCCCGCCTCGGCGAGCCAGCCACCGCCCCAGTGCCACATGCCGACCATCGGGTAGACGACGGCGACGTAGATCGCGGCGAAGACAAGGAAGCTGGACAGGCGCACCCGCTCGGCGACGGCCCCCGACACGATGGTGGCAGCCGTCGCTGCGAACATCCCCTGGAACAGGAAGTCGGTCCAGTACGTGTAGTGCCCGTCGGCGTAGGCGATGGTGAGCCCGCCGGCGTCCGTGCCGATGCCAAAGCCGGCGAAGCCGAAGAAGCCCCCCTCGTAGGCGGCCCCCGGGTACATCAGCGAGAAGCCCACGGCGGCGTAGGTCAGCAGCCCGAGGGACAGCACCAGCACGTTCTTGAACAGGATGTTCACCGTGTTCTTGGCCTGGCCGAGCCCCGCCTCCAGGCAGGCGAAGCCGAGGTGCATCACGAACACCAGGAACGCCGCCACCAGCATCCACACGTTGTTGATCCAGAACACCGCATCGGCGGCAGTCAGCGTCTCGTTCAAGGCTCCCCCAGCATGGCCATGCCGTCGGCCTTCAGCAGCTCCCGTGCCAAGTCCTGCTCACGGGGCGTCGAGCCTGTGGCCATCGACGTCCTCGGGGTGAGGGGACAGTCCGGGCTTTCTACATGAATGTAGGAAAGGATCTGAATGCTACATGGACGTAGGAACTAATCCCTGGGGCCAGCGCGGCGGTACCGCCGCCAGTCGATGCCGTAGGCCGCCACGCGAAGTCCCATGACCCGCTCGGTGATGCCGAGGACGCGCGCTGCGGCGGCCATGTTGCCGCCTCGCTCCTTGAGGGTGTCGAGCACGATCTCCCGCTCGAGGGCCTGGATCCGCTGCTTCAGAGAGCCTTCCGAGGCGGTGCCACTGGCCTCTCCGGTCTGCAGCGTCGGGGGAAGGTGGTGGCCAAAGATCACGCCGTCGGGGGCCACGAGCACGGCGCGCTCGATGCAGTTCTCCAGCTCTCGCACGTTGCCGGGCCAGTGGTAGGCCAGCAGCATGTCGATGGCGGTGCTGCTGATGCGCTTGACCTGGCGTCCGTGGGAGCGGTTGAAGCGCTCCACGAAGTGGTCGGCCAGCAGCAGGATGTCGGTGCGACGCTCCCGCAGCGCGGGGACCCGGATGGGGAACACGTGGAGCCGGTAGTACAGGTCGGCGCGGAAGCTGCCGTCTTCGACCATCGCCTCCAGGTCCCGGGATGTGGCGGCGATGATGCGCACGTCGACGGGGATGGCCCGGTTGCCCCCGACACGCTGGATCTCCCCCTCTTGGAGCACGCGGAGCAGCTTGACCTGGCTCGCGTGGGCGAGGTCGCCGATCTCGTCGAGGAAGAGCGTGCCTCCATGGGCGGCCTCGAAACGCCCTTGCCTGCGGCCCTTGGCCCCGGTGAAGGCGCCCGCCTCGTGGCCGAACAGCTCGCTCTCCACGAGGGTCTCGGGCAGGGCCGCCACGTTGACCGCGACCATCGGCTTGTGGGCGCGTCTGGACGCCCGATGCACCGCGGTGGCCACGAGCTCCTTGCCGGTGCCCGACGCGCCCAGGAGCAGCACCGTCGCGGGGCTCGGAGCGACCTGTCCGATGGCCTGGTACAGCGTGCGCATGGGCTTCGAGCGCCCGATGAGCTCCGCCGGCTGACCCACGTCGGTCTCCGCGGCGGCGGCGCTCTGAACCCGCCCGAAGCGCAGGGCCACCGGGACGAGCAGGCCCGCCACGACCCGGAGCTCCGCGATGGCGCGCTCTGGGTCGTCGGGCTTCACTCCGGCGATGGCCCCCAGGATCTCGCCGTCGGCCTGGACGGGCACCGCCAACAGGTCCGACCCCACCTGGGGCTCCCCAAGCTCGATGGCCCTGCCGATCACGCCTTCCCCCGGCGACCACGACATGCGGCGGGTCTCAGAGGGGGTGAGGCCGTGGGCGGCGATGAGTTCGATGCGGTCCGCTCGTCGATCCCACACGGACAAACCCGCGCGGCCGATCCCTCCCACCTCCGCGAGAAGTCTGAGCACAGGGCCGAGGGCCCGTTCCGGGTCGGTGGTTCGTGCCACGATGTCGGCGACGCTGGAGAGAAGATCGGGCATGGGCCCATTCCTACATCGTTGTAGGAATGTGCGCCACAAGCCCTACTGGCAGGTGAGGAACACGCCCACGTCGTTGTCCTCGCCGGGACCCTCCACGGGAACCCCGTCCTTGTCGATGAGGTCCATGGTGCCGTACAGCTCCCACTTTCCCTTCGTACGGCAGCGCACCTTCCACATCACTGAGAGGTCGTCGATGGTGTCCGAGAGCTGAAACTCGACCTCGCCCGACACCCCCTGGTCCCCCGGGCTGGGCTCCGCGTAGGTGGCTTGCTCCTCCGGTTCCATGCCCAGAAGATCGAATCCGAGGTCGGGGACCGCGTCGGATCCTTCGACGTCCTCCGAGAACACGGTGAGGTAGGCCGTGCCGTTGGGCAGGCCGTTCACCGTGGCGTTGGCGCGAAGCTCGATGGTGTCTCCGACGTCGATCACCGCTTCGTCCGCGTACAGCTCCACGGTGTACAGGGGCTTCTGGGTGCACCCCGCGACGCAAAGGACCAGAAGACCGCTCACCATCTGTCGCATATTCGCCCCCACAACCGTACCGAGACTGGCTCTACGCCAACGGTTCGGATTCATTCAATGGCGGGGGCGATCACTCGATGACCGAGTCCACCACCACGATGGGCGTGTCGTCGTGGTTCGAGATCTGGGGGTAGGTCGGGTACCAGCTGCCACCGACGTTGCCGGTGATGGTCGAGCCCTCGATGGAGACGTCCCCCGAGTGGTCGTTGGTGACGAAGAAGATGGCGCTGCCGTGCTGCACCACCTCGTTGTGCTCGATGCGGGTGCCGCACAGCGACAAGGTCATCGTGTTGCCGTCGTTGTAGATGGCGCCGCCGCTGCCGCCCCCGGGGCTGTCGGGCAGTGGCGGGTTGCCTCCCGAGCCGATGGCCTCGTTGTGGCTGAACACGCTGTCGATGATGGTCCACGACACGCCGATGCTGCTGATGCCGCCGCCGTTGGAGCAGCTGTTGCCGTAGCCCTCGCCGCCCCCGAAGGTGCTGTTCACGACGTGCACGGGCCGGTCCTCGAACTGGTCGAAGACCCGGACCGCCGCGCCCCCGACGTCGGGTCCCTCCGACGCACACGTGTTGGAGAAGAAGCGGCTGTTGACGATCTCGAGCTGCCCGCCGCGGGCGAAGAGCGCGCCGCCGCCACCGGTCTCCTGGGGCTCGCCCGATGCGTTGCCGCCGAGGAAGGTGAGGTTCTGCACGGTGAGGCGAGGGTGGTCCTGGTCGTTGCAGTACGCTGTGGTCCACACCTGGTCGGGGTCGCAGGTGTTCATGTACAGGATGCGTCGCTGGCCCATGCCCGACAGGGTGATGAGGCCGCCGCCGTCGATGACGATGTCGGGGCCCATGTCGTTGAACACCTTGGCCGTCTCGGTCAGCTCGATGGTGACCGGATCGGCGCCACAGTCGAAGGTGATGACTCCGCCGCCGGCCACCGCGGCCACGACCGCGTCGCTGGTGCAGCTCGTCGGGGTGCCGTCACCGACCACGGAGGTGGGGTTGCTCACGTCCTTCAGACCGACCCCGCTGGGGACCGTGCAGCCGGACGGAGAGGTGCCGCCGGTCTCGGTGGTCCCGGCCGGTGGGCCGTCCGTCGGGTCCGGAAGGTCGAGGGCGGTGTCGGACGGGTCCTCCCCGGAGTCGGTGTCGGGCACGCTGCACGCAACCACGGCCCACAGCCACCACGTTCGCCTCATGGAACCCCCTCGTGGGCATGGTACCAGCGCCGATGTGTCGAACCGTCGCGACACGCGATGACCCAATCCGGGCCATGAGCGGCTCCTGTGCAGCGTGACGCAGCTGTGGTGCGGCTCCTTGACGTGGCACGAGGCGTGCAGTTTCGGCGGGTGGAGTTCTTATGCACCGCCTCATCCTTCTCCTCGCGTTCATGGGCTGCGGCTCGACCCCCGATGGGTCCCCCGAGCCCGCTCCGGTGGTTCCCGTCGTCACCGCAGCCGTGGCGGCAGTGGCGCCTGTCGTTGGGGAGCCTTGGGCTCGCCGCACGGTGCCCGAGGGCCCCGAGCACGAGCAGGCCCGCCGTGGCCTGGCCTTGGCCACGGACACCCACCGGCTGCTGCCCGACCACGTGGGCGATGGCCTCAACTGCACCAACTGCCACCTGGAAGACGCCCAGCGGCCCAAGGCGGCCCCGTGGGTCGGCGTGACCGACCGCTACCCTCGGTTTCGGAAGCGCTCTGGCAAGGTCGACGACCTGCAAGACCGCATCAACGGTTGCTTCGAGCGCAGCATGAACGGCACCAAGCTCGAGAAGGACAGCGAGCCGATGCTCGCCATGGTGGCCTACATGACCTTCCTGTCCGAGGGCATCGAAGACGGCAAGGCGCTGGCCGACGTCGGCATGCCTCGGATCAAGCCCCCCTCCGACCCCGACCCGACCCGGGGCGAGGCGATCTACCAGGCCAAGTGTGTGGCCTGCCACCAGACCAGCGGCGCGGGCATGTTCGCCCCCGACGACCAAGCGCTCTTCCCGCCGCTGTGGGGGGAGCGCTCCTACAACATCGCCGCTGGCATGGCGCGGCTCGACACCGCCGCGGCCTTCGTGAAGTGGAACATGCCCCACGGCCAGGGCGGCACCCTGACCGACCAGGAGGCCTACGACGTCGCATCCTTCTTCATCGTCCAGGACCGCCCCGACTTCGCGAAGAAGCACCTGGACTGGCCCGAGGGCGGCAAGCCCCGGGACGCGAGGTACTGAATGTGGCTCCTGCTTCTGGGCACGGCCCTCGGCGCCGACTGGCTCACGCTCGGCGCGAGCGAGCACGGTCGCGACGACGAACCCGTCCACTTCTTTGGCTTCGTGCAGCCCCAGTTCGACGCCATCGTCGGCGGCGACGAGGTGCAAGACCAGTCGCTGATCTTCAACACGGTCAATGGCCAGGGCAGCCCTTCGGCCTTCTCCATCCGACGGGCCCGGGTGGCCCTGCGGGGCTCGGTGCCCAAGACGAACCAGCGGGTCAGCTACTTCTTCATGACCGAGGCGGGAGAGGTCTCGTTGACCCGCGGCGCTCCGGTGGTCTTCTCCGACATGTTCGTCACCCTGTCGGCCCCCGGGGTCCGGGCCCGGGTGGGGCAGGGGAAGCTGCCCGTCATGGAAGAGATCGTGCAGGGCGTCGCCTCGTCCCTGGAGTTCGTGCACTTCTCCAAGACGCTGACCGGGCTGATGCTGGAGAACCGGGTGGCCGACGGCGCCTATGTCGGGCCGGCCTATGGCTTCCGCGACGTGGGCGTGCAGCTGTTCGAGGGCTTCCAGGAGGGGCGTCTGGCCGGGAGCTACGCCCTGATGGTCTCCAACGGCAACGGACTTCACGCCGCCGACGTCGACGCCGCCAAGGACGTGTCGGCCCGCGGGGAGGTCGCCTACGTCACCGACGGGGAGCGGAAGAGCGGCAAGCGGGAGGAGATCAAGGTCGGGGCATGGTGGCTCGAGGGCACCCGTGGGGTCGACGACCTTCGCTACCGGCGCATGCGTCGTGGCGCCTTCCTCCACGTGGAGCAAGGCTTTGTTTGGTCGCTGGTGGAGGTCGCCCAGGGCGACGGCATGCTGGAGGCTGGGCGCGCACCGCCCTTCGCTGGGGGCGAGGTGGTCATCGCGCCGGAAGGGCAGGGGTGGGGGGCCGTGGCCTCGGCCGGGGTGCGGGTCGACGTGAAGGACGTCATCCTCGGGGTGAAGGGCCGCTACGATCAGTTCCATCGCCGGACCGAGACGCCGGAGGCCGAGCGCGTGTTCCGGACGGTCACCGGAGGCATCGAGGTGAGCCCTCACCCGCTCGTGCGGCTGCAGGCCAACTACGAGCTGCGCCGCCTAGGGGTGCCCAGTGGCGACGAAGCGGCGCTGGTCGTCGCCGACGCCATGGGGGACCGCATCACCGCCCAGATCACCGCCCGCATCAAGTAGGAGACGCCATGTTCGACAAGTTCAAGGACTGGCTGGGTGGGGCCCACGGCCCCTCGGTCGACGTGCGCACGCTGCACGGGATGCTGCAGGAGACCCCGTGCCCGCTGCTCATCGACGTGAGGACGGAGTTCGAGTTCCGCACCGGGCGCATCGCTTGTGCCGTGCACGTGCCGATGTCCGAGGTCATGCAGCGGGTGCCGGACCTCGCTGAGGGGCGGGAGGGGCGGGTGTTCCTCATCTGCCAGACGGGGAACCGCTCGACGGGCGCGCAGCAGTCGCTGAACCCCTTGGGGGTCGCGACCATCAACGTGACGGGGGGGATGCGGGCCTGGGAGGCGGCGGGCTTTCCGATCGATTGATGGGGGCGCGGGCCTGTGCTTGGGTCAGGGACAGGTCCAGGTGGTGGTCGCCAGCTCGTGTTCGGGCACGCCGTAGTACGTGGAGAGGTCCGACTCGACGAGGAGCTTGCCCTCGCTGTCGTACGTCCAGCTCTGGTCGTAGTCGATCCGCGTGTAGGGGGACCCGTAGTTCCCCCAGAGCAGGCCCTGGAAGGACGTCATGCCGTGTCCATCGGGGTGCCAGCCCATGGCGATGTCGTAGTCGATGGTGCCGTCGAACCCTCGGTCGAAACGCTCGACCACGACGTTGCCTTCGGCGTCGAGGGTCGCTTCGTGCCATTCCTCCACGGTGCCGTTGCCATCGAGGTCCGAGAGCTCCTCGTAGGAGCCATTGGCGTCGAGGTAGGTGTAGGTGATGGAGCTGAGGACGTCGCCTCCGTAGGACGCGTAGGCCACCCAGCCGATGCGAACGGGGCGTCCGTCGGCGTCGTACTCGTGGTGGACGGCACTCTCGAAGGTGCCATCGGCGAACATGTCGACGTCGGCCCGGACGAGCGCCCCGGCGACGTAGGTGTTGACGTAGAGCACGTCGTCGATGCCGTCGCCCTCGTAGTCGATGCGCTCCTCCACCGGCCCGTCGGGTCCCGGCACGTAGGTCTCGGTCCACAGCCCAGTGGTCGTCAGCTTGGTGAACTCGGTGAGCTCGCCATCCACGTCGTAGGTCCAGGTCCACACGAGCTCCGAGATCCCGTCGCCGTCGAAGTCACGGTCGGTGAGGGTCTGGTGGCCGTCGCTGTCGTACGCGTAGCGGTACACCAGGTCGATGGTCCCGTCGCTGCCTTCGTCCACCCCGTAGTACAGCTCGACGCCGAGGTCGGTGTCGAAGGCCCGGAACCCGGTGGCGTCGATGGTGCCGTCCGCGCCATGGTCGATGTCGATGAAGCCGTGGCAGGGGTAGTCGCCGACCGGGAAGAGGGAGCCCGTGGTGCTCCCCGTGTCGGTGTCGCCGGTGTCGCCGGTGCCCGTGTCGCTGGTGTCGCCTGCTGCCGTGTCGCTGGTGTCGCCTGCTGCCGTGTCGCTGGTGTCGTCTGCTCCGGTGTCGGTCGTGGAGGTGTCGTCGACGTAGGGGGTGGTTGTGTCGGTGGTGCCTGTGTCTGTCGATTCGCTGTCGACCGGGGTGGTGTCCTTGGGCTCATCGGAGCCTTGGCCGCATGCGCCGGCGAGCAGGAGAAGGGTCAAGGGCCGCAGCATCTGGACCTCCGTGGGGGAGTGGGTCTTGGCCATGAGTACCTCGAAGGTGTGCTGCCCTCCACGGTCGCTGGGCGAGATGGCCCGTGGCCGTGGTGGAGTCCGCACAGGCACGCCGGCACGACGTCGCGCGGGTCGAGCCCCCAGCCGGCACGGGGTTTGCTCGTCCATGGGCGAGGAGGTCTCCATGGCTCGTGCTCTCGGACATTCGCCACTGGCCGCTGCGCGTCTCGCAGCCGGTCTCGCCCTGATGCTCGGTGTGGGATGCAACGGCGGGGTCGACATCGCCATGTACAACTTCGCGGATTGGCCCGTGCACCTGTGGGTCGACGGCTTCGAGGAGATGGGGCCGGACAACAAGCTCGAGCCGCTGCAGAACCGCACCTGGTCGGAGAACGACCGCGACGTCGACGGGGGCTACGTCGTGGTGGCTGGGCGGGATGGGGTCGAGCTCGCGTCGGCGAGCTGCACGACGGACGAGAAGGGCAAGGTGCGCTTCGAGGCATTTTTTGAGGAGGAGGGGTTTGCCGCGAGCTTGTCGTGCAGGTTCGACGACTGACGCGGGGGGCCACCTGGGGTGACGGGCATCGGGGCTGCTGGCCCGCCGGAGCGGCGCTCGCGGGAGCGGGTGCGTGGTTGCGGGAGCGGTGAGAGGGAACACGGAGAGAACAGAGCTTGGCGGGCGGCGGCGTGGGTGGAGCGTCAACGCCGCTCGACCCACCAGCGGTTGCGAAGCGGGTGCGCACGGGAGGACGCACGGAGAGGTTGGTGCCACATCGAGCGCGTCGACGATTGACCGCCGCTGCCACCCGGGCGGCAGGCACAGACGGCCCATCATCGTGGACGGTGGCCGCCCGAGGTGGAATGGGGAGTTTCCTCAGCCTCGGGCGTTCCGGCCCGGGGTGGCCAGGGGGGCGGAGCCCCGCGGTGGGGTCAGAGGGGCGGAGCCCCCGACAACCCGTAGGTCGGGGGTGGGGAGTGGCTGGGCCGGGTCGCGGGAGCACCCAGTCGGAGTCGCGCTTTGGAACGGGTGGCTGCCGGTGGCGGGCGCTCCCAGCAAACGGTGGGTTGGCGGGCGGCCGGTGAGAGTATGGTTCTGCGTGGAAGCGGAAACCCAGCAACCTGTCTTGGGCCGCCATGGAGTGCCGCACCCAATCCCTGGTCTGGATGGTTGGGTATGATTTGGGTGACCTTGCCCCGTTGAGCCGGACAGCCTGCCAAGCATAGGCAGGAGGCCGAAGTGGTCAGAAGAAAGTTCTCGAAAGGAGTTCAAGCCGGAAGCCGTGGCGCTGGTTTTGGTTCTGGAGCGCGGATTGTCGGCGTCCGTCGGCGACCGAGAGAGAGGAGCTGCGTCGGCTTCACCGTTCGCTGCGTGGATACCGAACCGGGTGAGTGCGACTGGTGCAAGGTGGACGTTGAGAACACGGCTGATGGCTGCAAGTACACCTGGGACTGCGATGGCAACTGCCTGCCCGACGACGATGCACCACGCCCCAATCCCAACCCCGGCCCTGACCAACCTGAGATATGCGGTTCCCCATGGACCTGGTGACGCCGCTGCTACTGTTGAGTGTGGCCTGCAAACCCACAACTATCGACGAGCCCACGGAGCTCACCTCCCGGGGAGCGTTTGTTCTTCGACCTGCGAACGCGCCGGACGCGGAGTTGGTCGCGATTCCGATGGGGCCGAGGTCGAATCAACAGGCCTATCTCGTGTACACAAACCCAGCAGGCCGGGCGGCCGGCCTTCATGGTGGCCCCATAGCCAACCTCATCTCTCGGGAGGGGGCCAACCTAGTGCTGGGGTGGGATGGCGATGTGCAACAGGAGTACGGCGTTGTCCACTTCGACGAGCCCCTACCTGCTCCGGGCGCTTACGTGCGGGACATGGAGACCGTTCGCCCCTACGTTGAGGACCTGAACCCTGGATTCCCGTGCACGTTCGACAGCGACGAGGTTCAGCCTCTTCTGGACAGCGGGCTGTCCGTGGAGCAGATCACGAACGCGGTGACTCTGAAGTGGCGTGGCCCAAAGGGCAGAAACGCTGCTGGACCACCGCAGCCTTCGGCCCTGCTGCGGACAAGCGTTGAACAGGCCCCCGCCATCGCAGCCCAACTTCGGAAGCTGGCACGGGAGCCATCGATCGGGCTGGACAATCGCATCATGGCAGTTGGAGCACTGCTCTCGGTGACACCGCCAGACCAGATCCAAGCGCTGGTCGAGGAAGACTTCGGACATGACGTAGTGAACGGGTTTGTCTCCCAACACACGTACATGATGACCTGCGACCGTCAGTACTTCGCATCCATGCCCAGATAAGAGCCCACTCCAGCCGGCGAGTTCCGAGGGCACAAGGCGGCTGAGGTATCTGCATCGTCGGGAACTCCCAGCGTCTCGGAACGCCCGCAGCCGGGAGCCACCCGGCCCGAGGCGCTGGTCCGAACGGGTGCTCCCGCGACCCGGCCCAGCCACTCCCCACCCCCGACCTACGGGTTGCCGGGGGCTTTGCCCCTCTGACCCCACCGCGGGGCTCCGCCCCCCTGGCCACCCCGGGCTGGACCACCCGAGCCTGAGGGCCTCCCCATTCCACCTCGGGCGGTCATCGTCTTCGATGATGGAACGTCTGTGCCGGCCGCCCGGGTGGCAGCGAAGGACCCTGCTCGTTGGCGTGGATGTGGCACAGGCCTCTCTGTGTGTCCTCCCGTGCGCACCCGCCCGCAGCCGCTGGTGGGTCGGGCCGAGATGGCGCTCCACCCACGCCGCAGCTCGCCCAGCTCCGTGCTCTCCGTGTTTCCCTCACCGCCTCCGCGTCCACGCGCCCCCAACCGGCGAGCGCCGCTCCGGCGCGCCAACGACCACGGTGTCCGTCACGCCAGCGAGCGGGTGCCTTCTCCGGGGCCGTCCGCAGCCGGAAGTCACCGGGCCCGAAGCGCTGGTCCGACCGGGTGCTCCCGCGACCCGGCCCAGCGACTCCCCACCGCCGACCGGGTTGCCGGGGGGATGGCCGGGGAAGGCTTGGTTCTCTCTGGCGAGGGTCTCCCACGCGACGCCCCTGCGGGCCGTCGGGTCTGCCCCTCTGACCCCGCCGGAAGGCCGTACGGTCCACGAATGGGCCGCAAGCGGCCCGTCGTGGCTTTCGCCCACGCTGGCGCTCCGACTTGGACGCTACGCGCCCAATCCGAAGCTGGCGCTCTGCCTCCCTGGCCCCACCGGGCTGGACCGCCGGAACTTCAGGACCTCGCCAATCCACCTCGGGCGGTCCCCGTCTTCGCTGAAGGACCGCCTGTGCCGGCCGCCCGGGTGGCAGCGACGGGCCTTGCTCGTTGGCGTGGATGTGGCGCATGCCTCTCCGTGTGTTCTCCCGTATGCATCGGCCCGCGGCCGCTGGTGGGTCGGGCCGAGATGACGCTCCACCCACGCCGCCACTCGCCCAGTCCGCCCCCGCTTGCGGTTCGCCAGGACCAACGGTACGCTCCCCCCATGGTGCTCACCTGTTGTCTCTGTTGTCCCTGTCCCGCCAGCTGTATGTGCTGGCGCGGGGTGCACTGAGCCACGGGTTCGCGTCCATCGTTTCCACGATCTCGCCCCCAGGGCGAACCACCACCCCGCGTCGTCTCGCGGGGCCGTGGTGGGCTCGTGGGGTGGCGTGGGCCGAGGAGTTTCCGATGTCCACGATCCACGTCTTGTTCGAGAACGACGACTGGCTGCCACCCCTGCGCGAGGCCTTGGCGGCCCGCGGCGTGCCCTTCGAGGAGCACTTCACCGCCGGCGGCATCCTCGACCTGGCCCGCGACCTGCCCGACGGCGTCTACCTCAACCGCATGTCCCCCTCGTCCCACACCCGGGGCCACCAGGCGGGGGTCGTCTACACCCGGGAGCTGCTCGGCCTGCTCGAGGCGTCGGGTCGCCGGGTGATCAACGGCAGCCGCGCCTTCGCCTTGGAGCTCTCCAAGCTCCAGCAGGACGCGGCGCTGCGGGCCGCCGGCATCCTCACCCCCCACACCGTGGGGGTGGTGGCCGCCGACGCCAAGGTGGCGGCCCGGCAGCTCGAGGCCCCGTTCATCACCAAGCACAACCAAGGTGGGAAGGGCCTGGGTGTGCAGCTGTTCCGAACCCACGAGGCCTTCGACGCCTTCGTGGACGACGGGGGCCTGGAGGACGGCTCCCCGGACGGCATCGTGGTGCTGCAGCAGTACATCGAGCCTGCGGAGCCCTTCATCACCCGGGTCGAGATCGTCGACGGGGCCTTCCTGTACGCCATCCGCAGCTCCACCGAGCAGGGCTTCGAGCTGTGCCCCGCGGACGCCTGCGACGCCGGCGATGCGTTCTGCCCGGTGGGGGATGTGGGCCGCTTCTCCCTGGCGGACGAGCTCACCGAAGTGGACCCGCTCGTGCAGCAGTACGTCGCCTTCCTGGCCGCCAACCAGCTCGACCTGGCCGGCATCGAGTTCGTGACCGACGCCGAGGGCCGGCGCTGGACTTACGACGTGAACGGGACGACCAACTACAACGGCGCCGTCGAGGAGGCCCACGGCTTCCACGGCATGGGGGCCATCGCAGCGCTGGCGGAGCGGGAGCTGCAGCGGCAGGCCGTGGCCGCGAAGTAGGTCACTCAGCCGGGGAGGACGTCGATGGTGTCGCCCTCGTCGTCCTCCGGCTCCGCCAGGCACCCCCGCCACCACAGCCGGGCCACGAGGTCGGCGGGCACCGGATGCCCGAGGGCGACCTCCGTGGCCGCCACCGCCTCGGGCCACGGGGTCTGCCCGTCCAGGCGCCCCAGCAGCTCGAAGACCCAGCCCGGCGCATCCACGGGGTCGTAGGGGCTCCATGACTGCAGCTCGAAGCGGTCGCCGACCCGAGTCCAGGCCCGGAGGGAAGGGGTCGGGCAGGTGGGCAGGGGCCGGTCGCGGCGGGCCACGGCGTGGTCGACCTGGCCGAGGAGCGCGTCCCGTCTCGACCCGTGGAAGGCCTCATCGGCGAGTGTGTCGCACCAGGCCGCGCAGGCCTCGAAGTACGCGACCCAGGCCTCGACGGTGCCGTCGTCGTCGGGAACCTGGCCCGCGAGGGCCTCGGCGGCTTCCTCGGCGATCTGCGCCTCCAGGTCGTAGACCAGGTGCTTCACGGCCTCGGTGACCCGTGCGCTGCGGCCTCCGTGGGTGCGTCGGCAGGACCAGGTGCGGCAGATGGCGTTGCGGTGCCGATGGATGCTGCAGCCCAGCGGCCCCTCCACCCAGTAGGGGCAGGTCAGCGACGGGTCGCGGCCGAAGGTCTCTGCGGTGCGGGTGGCGTAGCGGCGGGCGGCGGAGCTGCTGGGGGCGATCCCCAGGGGCGAGACACCGTCTCGGTCCGCCAGCCGAGCGCGGATGGCGTGCGCGCCCATGCCGCCGTCGCGGAGGGCCCCGCCCACGAGCACGTTGGCGAGGCGGGGGTGGTAGGTGCAGCATCTGGCGGGGGCCGTGAAGCGGATCCGGTCGCCCCCCACTGCGGCCTCGTGAGGGACGGGCGCCATGACGCAGTGGGCGCAGGGGGCGAGAGGCTCGTCGTCGGCGAGAAGGGCGAGCTCGGGAAGGAAGCGGGCGATGGCGGGGGCGAGGTGCACGGCCGAACCCTACCGCGGCTCGGGGGCGGTCGTTAAGCGCGCGGCGATGGAGGACCCTATGCGCACGATGACCCTTTCCCTGACCCTGCTCCTGCTCGCGGCTTGCTCTGGCGACAAGGACGCCACCGACGCCACCGACACGGCGGGGGACACGGACACGGACACGGACACGGACACGGACACGGACACGGACGCCGACGCCGATGCCGATGCCGATGCCGATGCCGATGCCGATGCCGACGCCGACGCCGACGCCGACGCCGACGCCGACGCCGACGCCGACACGGACACGGACACGGACACGGACACGGACACGGACACGGACACCGGCGGCGGCACCACCACCGTGGGCTCCTGTGCGCCGCCGAGCCCCCTCGGCCCGTGGCTCGAGCACCCCATCACCGAGGCGGGCGCCACGGTGACCACCGCCGCCTACACCAACGACGCCGGCCTCGCGACGGCCAAGGCCGCCATGATCCCTCCGGCCGACACCGACGGTGACGGCGACCCCGACACCGCCCAGCCGGTCGCAGGCCCGTGGACCGTCACCGACGTGACCGTCATCTCCGTGCCCTTCGACTTCGACGACACCGACGACTTCGCGTCCTTCACCATCGAAGACGCCAACGGTCCGATGTTCGTCTTCGCCGGCGACATCTCCGGCATCAACCAGGACACCGATCTGGTGCCCGGCGCCATCCTCTCCTTCACCGCCGGTGAGGTCGTCGACTACTACGGTACCCCCGAGTTCACGACGGTGACCGGCGTGTCCAAGACCGGCAACGGTCCCGTGCACGTGCGCCCGGCCATGGGCACCGGCGAGCTGGTCTTCGCCGACGACGGCCTGTACAACATCGAGCTGTGGGGCGAGATCACCGGCGGCCCGGACGCCTGCGGCAACGACTGCTGGGACTTCGACTACGGCGACGGCAGCCTCACGCTGCGGATCCCTAGCGGCGCGGCCATTGGCGACTGCGTGCACTGGATCGGCCCGATGACCGAGTACTTCGACGTCAACCAGCTCGATGCCGACGACTTCGACTGGTACCGGTACTACTGATGGGCTGGGGCTCGGGCCCCACCTCCGCGAGCCCCCCCTGGGGGTGTTACGAGCGGCCTCCACAGCTGGAGGTCGCCCGTGCTGCTCGCCACCCGGAAGAACGGAACCCGTGATGGTCAACTGATCGTCGTTCGCAAGGACCGCGCCGCCTGGGCTGATGCCTCGAACATCGCGGCCACCCTGCAGGCGGCCCTCGACGACTGGGGACGTGCCGAGCCCCTTCTCCAGGCCCTCCAGGCCGACCTCGATGGCGGCGGCGTCGACGGCACCGCCATCGATGCCGACGAGCTGCACTCGCCGCTGCCCCGGGCCTACGAGTGGATCGATGGCAGCGCCTACCTCAACCACGTCCGCCTGGTACGCAAGGCCCGCAACGCCGACCCGCCCGCCACCCTCGAGACGGATCCGCTGGTCTACCAGGGAGGCTCCGGCACCTTCCTCGCCCCCACGTCGCCCATCCCCTTCCTCGACGCGGCCTACGGGCTCGACTTCGAGGCCGAGGTCTGCGTCGTGCTCGCCGACACGCCCCTCGGCACCAAGGCCGCCGATGCCCTGCAGTACGTCCGCCTGGTGATGATCTGCAACGACGTCAGCCTCCGGGGCCTCATCCCCAACGAGCTGAAGAAGGGCTTCGGCTTCTTCCAAGGCAAGCCCAGCACGGCCTTCGCCCCCATCGCTCTGACCCCCGACGAGCTCGGCAGCGACTGGAAGGAGGGCCGCATCCACCTGCCGATGACGGTGCACCTCAACGGCGAGCGGGTCGGCTGGTGCGACGCGGGCCCCGAGATGCACTTTGGCTTCGCCCAGCTCATCGAGCACGTCACCCGGACCCGGGCCCTCACGGCCGGCACGGTGCTCGGCTCTGGCACGGTCTCCAACGAGGACCAGGCCCACGGCATCAGCTGCCTGGCCGAGGCCCGCATGATCGAGATCATCCGCGACGGCAAGCCGTCCACGCGCTTCATGGAGCCTGGCGACGAGGTCCGCATCGAGGTGCGCAACGCCGACGGCGTGGCCCTGTTCGGCACCATCGAGCAGCGAGTGGTGGCGCAGTGACGCTCTACGCCTACTGGCGTAGCTCCTCGGCATGGCGGGTCCGCATCGCCCTGCAGCTCAAGGGGCTGGAGCACCGCATCGCGTCGGTGAACCTGCTCACCGGGGAGCATCGCTCCGCGGCCCACCTGGCCCGGTCGCCCCTCGGCCAGATCCCCGTGCTCGAGCTCGAGGATGGCACCTGCCTCACTCAGAGCCTGGCCATCTGCCAGTACCTCGACGCCGTGGCCCCGAGCCCTCGGCTGATTCCGGCAGACGCCATCGGCGCGGCCCAGGTGTGGGCCATGGCGGAGGTGATCAACAGCGGCACCCAGCCCCTGCAGAACATGACGCTGCTCAAGAAGGTCGAGGCCCTCGGGGCCGACCGCGTCGCCTGGGGCCAAGAGGTCATCGGCGACGGCCTGCGCGCCCTGCAGACGCTGTCGGAACCCACCCGGGGCCGCTTCCTGTTCGGCGACCAGGTCAGCCTCGCCGACCTGTGCCTCGTGCCTCAGCTGTACAACGCCCGTCGCTTCAAGCTCGACCTGTCCGAGCTGCAGGCGCTGGTCGACATCGAGCGCCGCTGCGTGGCCCTGCCCGCATTCGAACAGGCCCATCCGTCGGCTCAGCCCGACGCTGTGGGCGCCTGAGACCGACGGGCCGCACGGCCTCCCCATTCCAAGCCTTCATCCCGAGAGGTCGCCATGTCCGAGACCACGTCCCCCCGCGTCGAGCCCCTGGGCATCACCGGGATCGAGTCGATCCACTACTACGTGCACGACCTCGATCGCATGCGCGCCTTCCTCACCGAGAAGCTCGACTTCGCCGAGGTGGGACGCAGCTCGGAGGCCATGGAGAAGCGGGGCGGGCAGCGGTCCCTCGTCTTCGAGGCCGGAGAGATCCGCCTCGTCGTGAGCCAGCCCCTGCGCGATGGCGTGCGGGCCGCCCGCTGGCTCCGTCGGCACCCCGAAGGCGTTGGCACCATCGTCTTCGCGTGCGCAGATGCTCAGCGGGCGTACGAGCTGCTCGACGAGCGTGGTGGCACGTTCATCACCGGCCTGAAGGCGAGCGACGAGGCCGATGGCGGCTCGCTGAAGACCTTCAACATCACCACGCCCTTCGGCGACACGACCTTCCGTTTCATGGAGCGGCACGGCACCGATGCGGTGTTCCCCGGTTTCGAGCGCTACGCCACGCCGAAGGGCGGGGCCAACCGCCACGGCCTGCATCGCATCGACCACGTGACCAGCAACTTCCAGACGATGCGGCCCATGTTGCTGTGGATGGAGCAGGTGATGGGCTTCGAGGTGTACTGGGACGTCGAGTTCCACACCACCGACCTGTCCGAGGACCAGGAGTCGGGCAGTGGCCTGAAGTCCGTGGTCGTGTGGGATTCCGGCAGCGGCGTGAAGTTCGCCAACAACGAGCCCAAGGCCCCGTTCTTCAAGAAGTCGCAGATCAACCTCTTCGGCGAGGACCATCGCGGCGATGGCGTGCAGCACGTGGCCCTCACGGTGAAGGACATCGTGGGCTCGGTGAAGGACCTTCGGGCGGGTGGCGTGGAGTTCATGCCCACCCCCGGCACCTACTACGACGCGCTGCCCGACCGGCTCGTGGCCCTCGGCGTCGACGAGATCGAGGAAGACATCGACGTCCTCCGCGGCCTCGAGATCCTGGTCGATGGCGACGACCACCACAAGTACCTGCTGCAGATCTTCCTCAAGGAGCAGGCGGGCCTGTTCGGCGACGTCAAGGCTGGCCCCTTTTTCATCGAGATCATCCAGCGCAAGGGCGACAACGGCTTCGGGGCTGGCAACTTTCGGGCGCTCTTCGAGTCCATCGAGCGGGCTCAGGCCGCCGAGGGGCGTATCTGAGGCGGCCCCGAGTGGGGTCGTGAGGCGGTAGGCTGCGAGAGGAGGTCTGGTGGGTCAGTCTGTGTTGCTCGTCCTGACGAGCTTGCTCGTCGCCTGTGGCCCCGGGCAGGCGGAGGTGGTCGATGGCGGGCCCGTCGATGCCACCGAGGCGACAGCGACCACGGGCACGGCCCCCGAGACGGGCACGACCGAGACCGGGCTCGCCGGCGACCGCCCCCTCAACGTGCTCCTGATCTTCACCGACGATCAGGGCGTGGACAAGGTCAGCTCCTACGACGACCATCCCTCGCCGCCCCCCACGCCGGTGATCGATGCGCTGGCGGCCCGAGGCGTCTCCTTCGACCGGGCCTACGCCTACCCGAGCTGCTCGCCCAGCCGGGGGGCACTGCTCACCGGCAAGCTCGCCCATCGCACAGGGCTCGGCGAGGTCATCCAGTACGCCGACGACGAAGAGCTGCCTCCGGACACGTACTCCTTGCCGCGCATGCTCGACGCCTCTCCGTGGATCTGGGAGACGGCGGCCTACGGCAAGTGGCACATCGCGTCCTTCGCGAGCCACACCAACCTAGAGCACCCGCTGTTGCTGGGCTTCGGGGACTTCGCGGGCAGCATGTCCAACCTGCAAGACAAGTGGCTCGAGCCCGACGTGCGGCACACTTACACGTTCTGGGACAAGGTCGAGGACGGGGACGTCCACGTGGAGACGACCTACGCCACCACCGACACCGTCGACGATGCCCTGGAGGCCCTCGACCGGCTGCAGGAGCCCTGGCTGCTGTACGTGCCGTTCAACGCTCCCCATACGCCGCTCCACGAGCCGCCCGAGGATCTGGCCGATCCGGTGGATCCCATCACGTCGCCCAATGTGTACGACGCGGCGGTGCAGGCCCTCGACACCGAGCTTGGTCGGCTGCTGGCCGCCATCGACGAAGAAGACACCCTGGTGATCTTCGCCAGCGACAACGGCACCTCGTCGTGGGGTGCTCAGCCCCCGGTGCGGCCGGATCGCGTGAAGCTCACCCCCTACGAAGGCGGCATCCGGGTGCCGATGATCGTGGCGGGTCCCGGGGTAGCGAAGGGGGTGCGCACCGACGCCATGGTGCACGTGGTCGACATCCTGCCGACCGTCGCCGAGGTCGCACAGGTCGACCTGGCCGCCACCGGCGAGGTGTTCGACGGCGAGAGCCTGTGGCCCTACCTGCGAGACCCCACCCACCCGGGGAGGGAGATCTTGCACGGCGACCGCTTCGCCCCCAACGGGGTCGGTGGCAGCGGGCTGAACCTCGACTGGTGGATCAGCCACGGCCCGCGCTTCAAGGTCGTCTCCTACGGGGGCGGCAACAGCTACGCGATGGTGGACCTGCTGGCCGACCCCAACGAGGATGCGCCGTATACGTCGATCGAGGATGTACCGAAGGCGGACCGCAAGGAGGTGCAGGAACTCATCGATGCCCAGCGCGCGTTCTTCGAGGGGATCCAGATCCCGAGCTGGTGAGTGGCCGGTTCCAGGCCCTCGCTCAACGGCGGCTGAGGAACTCGAGGAGACCCAGCGGACCGGTGGATGGTGCTCCCGTGCAGCCGCACAGGCGGTGTCCCAGCGGCGCGGTCGGGGCCGCCTCGTCGGCGTCGGTGTCGGTGTCGGTGTCGGTGTCGGTGTCGGTGTCGGTGTCGGTGTCGGTGTCGGTGTCGGTGTCGGTGTCGCAGTCGACGTCGTCGGGCGTGTCCGAGTCGCAGTCGTCGTCGCGACCGTTGCAGAGCACCTCTGGCCTGGTTGGGTTCGTGGAGGCGTCGCCGTCGTCGCAGTCCTCCATGTTGCTGGACACGTAGTTCTGCAGGTCGTCGCAGAGCGCCGGTGGGATGACGGTCGCGGTCTCTGTCGGGGAGCCGAAGCCGTCCTGGTCTGCGTCCACGGAACAGAGGAGGGTCCCGTCGCAGTCCTGATCGATGTCGTCGATGGTCTCCGGGGCGCCCGGGTACACGTCGGCCGCCTCGTCGTCGCAGTCGGTCCCATCGTCGGAGACGCTCGTGTACCGGTCGCCGTCGCTGTCCCATTCGGGGAGCCACTGGCCGGCACCGAGGGCGGTACCATCGCCGGCGGCGTACAACAGCGGCGAGCCCTCGTCGGGGTTGGTGTGGGCCGCCGGGCAGACGAACGTGCCGCTGTCAACGAAGAGGTACAGCCATCCCACAGCGTTGGGGTCGGAGAGGATGCTCCCGAGGCCCGCCGCGGCGTAGGGGGCGTTGGCTCCGTAGGCGTTGCGCGCGCCCGCCGCGCCCCCCGAGGTGAACAACACCTCGGCGGACGGTGGGATGGCATGGTCGGCGTTGCCGACGAACACGCTGTCCGTCACGTCGATCGAGGACCCGCCGGGGGCGACGACCGCCATGCCCGCCCCGCGCACCTCGTTGTCGAGAAAGGTGGTGTGGCTCAGGGTGATGGTGGCTGTGCCCCCGGCGGTGTGGAGGTCGGCCGCTCCGGACTGCGCCTCGTTGCCGCAGAACGTGGTGTACGTGGTGTGCACGTCGCCGTTCCAGGCGATGGCTGCGCCGTGGGAATCGGAACTGTTGTCGCGCAGGACGGTGTCGTGGAGGGTGAGGGTGGGGGTCGAGGGCCCTTCCACGGCGAGGGCACCGCCGGCCGTGGCGGTGTTGTGGTGGATGTCCGAGCCGGTGATCGTCACCTCTCCCGTGCCCGTCGTGCCCAAGGCTCCGCCCGTCCCGCCTCGGTTGGTGTGGAGCGATGCGTCGATCACGTGGATCGTGCCGTCGCCCTGGTGGCCGATGGCGCCCCCCGTGCCCCCGATGTTCCCGAAGAGTGTGGAGTTCGAGACGGTGATCCTGCCGGAGCCGGTGACCCAGATGGCTCCTGCCTCCGCGCCGGCGCCCACGCCGTCGAAGACGAAGCAGTCTTCGAGGACGATGTCGCCGTTGTGGCTGCTCAGGGCCGGTCCGCTCGCTTCCGCGTCGAGGTCGATGCCCACCAGCTCGAGGTGGGTGTCGCCGGCGACGAGACGGCCGAGAATCATCGGTCTTTCCACGAGCATGGCCTCAGCCCGAAGGCTCACGGTGCGTGGGTCGACGCCGCCGGGCGCGATGGGTGCGGCGATGTGGGGACCCGAGTCGAGCACAATCTCAGTGCAGTCGGCGTCGGCGAGGGCCGCCGCCAGGTCCGCATGGGACGCCGCGGTCCCTGGGGTGCAGGTTGCGCTGTGGGCGAAAGGCAACCAAAGTGACAGGAGCATGGGCAGGTACCGAACGGTGGGTGGTGGGCGTACTTAGCCCGCTGCGGCTCGATAAAATACACCTGGCGCTACCGCCGGCTCACTGGGTGCCGAGCGCAACCTGTACCCAGGCATCCACTCGGTCCTGGAGCATCGGCATCGGCAGCGCGCCGCCCCCGAGCACCACGTCGTGGAAGTCCGAGAGCACGAAGGCGTCGCCCAAGGCTTCCTCTGCTTCCGCACGCATGCGCAAGATCTCGAGCTGGCCTGTCTTGTAGGCCAGCGCTTGGCCCGGCGTGGTGATGTAGCGGTCGATCTCGTTCGCGATGTTGTTGGCCGCCAGGGGCGTGTTCTCGAGCATGAACTGCTCTGCAGCCTCTCGGGTCCAGCCCAGGTGGTGGATGCCGGTGTCGACCACGAGGCGGGATGCTCGCCAGCTGTCGAAGGAGAGCATGCCCAGCCGGTCGGTGTCGCCGCTGTACAGCCCGAGCTCGTCGGAGAGTCGCTCGCTGTACAGCCCCCACCCCTCCACGAACACGGTGACCCGGGCGTGCTTGCGGAACAGGGGGAGTTCCTCGATCTCGCTGTTGAGCGCGATCTGAAGGTGGTGGCCCGGCACGGACTCGTGGAAGGCGAGGACCTCGGCCTCGAAGCGGGGGCGGGTCTCGGGGGCGTAGGTGTTGACGTAGTAGCGACCGGGGCGCTCGTCGCCGGGGGCGGGGCCTCGGTAGTAGGCGATGGTGGTGTAGGGGGCCTGCACCGCGGGGACCCGCTCGACCTCGCAGGGCGTCTCGGGGAGGCGGCCGAACACGTCGGGCACGGCGGCCTCGGCCCGCGCCAGGGCGTCGCGGGCGGTGGCCTCGATCTCGTCCGCGGTGGCGAAGCGCAGCTCGGGGTCGGTGCGGAGCCGCTCGAAGATCGCTTGGAGGTCGCGGGTGCCGAAGACCCGCTCCCCGAGGTCGCGGAACTCGTCGTGGATGCGCTCGAGCTCGGCGAGGCCGGTCTCGTGGAATCCGTCGGCCGCCTGGTCGCTGCTGGTGTGCATGGAGATGCGGGCGGCGTAGCAGGCCTCGCCGATGGGGAGGCCGGTGAGCCCCTCCTCGGTGCCTGTGCGGCCCAGAGGCTCCAGCTCATTGGCGATGACGTCGCGGTACGCCACCAGGGCGGGGCGCACTTGCTCGTCGAGGATGGCGCGGGCGCGGGCACGCCATGCCGTCGCGTCGACGTCGTCGGGAAGGACGACCGTGACCACGGGGTGCTCCTCGGTGGGCACCGTGAGGCCCTTGTCGAGCTGCTCCACGACCTTCTCGATGGTGGTGCGGTTGGCCACCAGGCCGTCTCGGGCGCCCGAGCGGAGGTTCTCGGCCTGGACTTTCACGCTGTCGCCGTAGGCCGCGAAGCGGGCGAGCAGGGCTTCGGACTCGCCGGCGTGGTCCACCTTGGCGTCGAGGCCCAGGTTGTCGATGGCGGTCAGCACATTCCATCGCGGCGAGATCATCCACTCGTCGTCGCGGCAGACGGCGGCGTCGAGATCGGCCTGTCGCTCCGTGACGAAGAGGTCCCGGGTGACGGCGTCGGCGGGCTCGAGCTGCTCCAGGGCCACCGCCCGGTCGACACGGCCCTGCACGCCCTCGAGCCAGGCGTCCCGAGCATCGAGGCTCGGATCGGTGATCTGATCTGCGAAGCGGTCGTCGCCTAGCTCGGTGGCCCATCCTGGGCTTCGGCGCGCGGTGGCCTCCCAGTCGTCGAGGAGGAGGGCAGCCAGGGCCTCGTCGCCCACGCCGGCGGTGACCTGGTCGGCCAGGGGGCTACTGGCATCGACGTCGGTAGAGGCGATGGCCGGAGGGTTCGCGGAGACCGCCGCCACGGGCGGGGTGGTCTTGGTGCAGGCGAGCAGAAGCAGCAGCGTGGTCAAGCGGGCCTCGGGGCAGACGGGGCGTCTATCGCACCGGACGCTGACCTGGGCTCGTCAGCGGGCCAAGGCCAGAAAGCGGTCGAAGAGGCTCCTTCCCGGGACCGTGGTGTCGATGCCTCGCGCCATCTCCTCGTCGGGGTCGAGGCCGAGCTCCGGGTGGGTCTCGGCCCGGTAGCGGAGGATGCGGTCCTGCTCCTCGCGGTCGTACTCGAGGTGGAACTGGACGCCCCACGCGCGCTTGCCGGGGACGCGGAAAGCCTGCACGTCGCAGCTCTCGGAGCGGCCCAACACCTGGAGATGAGGGCTGGGCACCACTTCGTCGCCATGGCTCACGAACGGAACGAGCTCGGCGCCGATGGCGGTGAGCAGGGGGTCGGCGTCCAGCGAGACCGGAAGGAAGCCCACCTCGGCCTCGGTGCGCTGCCGGACGGTGCCCCCCACGGCTTTCGCCAGGAGCTGGTGGCCGAAGCAGACCCCCAGCACTGGCACATCGAGGGCGACGGCCTCGGCGAGGAAGTCCCTGCTCTGGTGGACCCAGTCCTCGTCGTCGTTGGCTGAGGCTCGGGACCCCGAGACCACCACGGCGTCGACGTCGGCGGCGTGACGGGCGAGTGGGGCGAAGGGCACCCGGACCACGTCGAGGTCGTTGTCGACGATGGGGGCGAAGAACCGGGCGGAGCCGGCGTCGTCGATGTAACAGTCGATCAGCAGGACGCGCATGGGGCCTCAGGGACGACGGCGGGTGAGCCAGGCGGCCGACCAGCGGGAGGGGTGCGGGGCGGCGCGGCAGCCGCAGCCGTCTTTGGCCGCGGGCACGCCGACGTCCGTGAGCAGGCCGTCGGTGTCGGTGTCGGTGTCGGTGTCGGTGTCGGTGTCCGTGTCCGCGTCGGTGTCCGTATCCACGTCGGTGTCGATGTCGGTGTCGGTGTCGGTGTCGGTGTCGGTGTCGGTGTCGGTGTCGGTGTCGGTGTCGGTGTCGGTGTCCGTGGGCGGGTCCTCGGCGTCCACTCCGTTGCAGTCCTGATCCACGCCGTCCCCTGGGACGTCGACGGCCCCAGGGTAGGCATCGGGGTCGTCGTCGTCGCAGTCGTCGCAGGTGAAGAAGCCGTCTTGGTCGACGTCGAGCTCGCCCGCGAGGCTGGGGCAGGGGTCGCAAGGGTCGCCGACGCCATCTCCGTCGGTGTCGGCGTGTTCGCCCAAGCATGCGACGGCGCCGGGGCCCCCGTACGCGCCGATGTCGGAGCGAGTGCCGTCGCTGTCGGACAAGGAAGGGTCGCCAGCGTCGATGGCGGGGCTTCCCGTGGCTGGCACGAGGTCGGCCGGGTCGCAGGAGCCAGGGGTCCACGAGAACAGCGGATCGCCAGAGACGACGGTGACGGCGGTGCCGTTGGTGTCTCCGGTGGTGTTCCCGAAGAACAGCGTGTAGTCCAGATCGAAGGTCCCGCCGTCGCGGAAGGCGACCTCGGTGGTGCCGGTGTTGCCGACGAAGAGGTCGTTCACGGAGTTGACGTCTGCATCGCCCCAGACGGCTGCCCCCTCTCCGCTGCCGTTGGCCACCCACGAGTTGTTGGTGCTGACGACATCGGTGCCGTCGGTGACGTAGAGCGCGCCGCCGTCGCCGGGGTTCTCGTTCGCGATGAACGCGTTGTTGCTGAGCGATGCGGAGCCCCCGGAGGTGAGGATGGCGCCCCCTTCCGAGGAGCCGGCGGGGCCGTTGCCGCAGAACACGCTGGTCTCCACCACCGAGCCAGACGTCGACTGCAGCGCGAGGGCGGCGCCGTAGTTGCCCTGGTTGTTGGTGAAGGTGCTGCCACGGACCTCGCACGCGTCGGCGTTCGTGCAGTGGATGGCGCCGCCGTGCACGGTGCTGGTGTTCCCGTCGAAGCGGCTGTTGGTCACGAGGAGGGTGGCGCCGACGTTGTTGATGGCACCGCCCTTTCGGACCCCGTCCCCCGTGGCGGTGTTCCCGGTGAAGGTGGTGCGCGTCAGTTCGAGGATGGTGCCGTTGCCGGAGACGAGGATCGCTCCGCCGCTGTCGTCGGCGTCGTGTCCGTCGAAGGTGGTGTCGGTGATGGTGACGTGTCCGGACTGGATCCGGATGGCCCCACCATCGCCGTCGGCGGACCCGTCGGAGAACTCGCTGTCGAGCACGGTGACGTCGCCATCGTGGATGTGGATGTGGCCTCCGTCGTCGCCCGCGGCGTTGCCGTGGAACCCGCTCTGCTCGATCACGACGACGGCGTCATCTTCTACGTCGAGGGCCCCGCCGTGGCCCGCCTCGCAGCCCTCGAACGTGACCCGCCGCAGGGTGGTGGTGGAGCCCGCGCTGACCTTCGCGCAGTGGCGGTCTTCGACCCCCCCGGGGGTGGTGAACGTGAGGTCGGTCCAGGTGGTGGTGACGCCGGCGAGCTTCACGCCCTCGGCACCGCCCGTCCCTTCGATGGTGGTCTCGTCCTGGCCATCGCCGACGATGGTGAGCGGACTCGCGCCCCCCGCCAGATCGATCGACTCGGTGTAGGTCTCGTCCGACAGGTAGATGGTGTCGCTCGCGGCTGCGGCGTCGAGGGCGTCCTGCACGGTGTCGTGGCACGAGCCAGGCGTGGCCGTGCACTCGGTGTCGAGGGAGCAGGTGCCTGCCTCGGCGCACACGTAGAGGTCGGCCCCATGGGCGGAGTTCAAGGCGATGCGTAGCAAGAACGTGGTGACCATTCGCGGAGCTGCTCCCATCGCCAGTGTACAGGCGCCAGGAGATGAGCGTGCGTTCAGCGGTGTCGTCGGCGTTTGGCTTGACGAGTCAATGGCGGCGGTGAGTTCTTACTTCAGGTTGTCCCCAGCGCTGCCGCCCGTCGAGGCCCGCGGCCAGCGGCGGTCGGAGGCGAGGGTCGAAGCGGACAATGCTCCGCCATTCGTTGACGTGTCAACGACATGGCTCGCCCAGCATCGAGGTTTTCCACAGAAACGTCCACATGGCGGGCGGTGTTCCGATTCACACCAGACTCATCTGACGCCCTTCGTGTCGTCGATGCGGGGCGTGAAGAGAAGGGAGCATCCAACCTTGGAGGTACCGATGCGCGTGATGACGACCTTGTTCTTGGCCCTCGCGGCCACCCCCGCCCTCGCGGCGGGCGCTCAGACCAGCTTCGGCGGGGCCCTCGATCCGGTGTCCGCCACCCTGGCCCTCGGACTTGGCGGGGCCGCCATGTGGCGGGCCTCGCGGAGGAGGATGGACGCGTGAGCCTGCCCTGGCGAACCCTCGGCGTGGCGGGCGCGGCCCTCGTGGTCTCCGCTTGGCCCGCGGCCCAGCAGGCCTTGTGGTTGCCCACCGAGGGGTGGGCGGCCCAGCCGTGGCGTCTGCTGACCAGCCATCTTGTGCACCACGGCTCCACGCACCTGCTCTGGGATCTGGGCGCCTTCGTGGTGCTGGGGGTGGCGCTGGAGCTGCTGTCGCCCGGTCGCTTGCTCGCGGTGCTGGGCGTCGGGGCGCTCTGCGTCGGACTGGCCATGGGGACGCTGCTGCCGGCGAATGGCGTGTTCGCGGGCCTGTCGGGCATCGACGCGGCCTTGTTCTTGGCCTTGGCGGCGGGGCTCGCCCGTGGCGATGGCGCGGACCGATGGCTCGGGTGGGGCATGGGGGTCGCGTTCGGCGCCAAGGTGGCGTGGGAGTTGGCGAGCGGCGGCGTCTTGTTCGCCGGCAGCGAAGGGGTGGTGCATGCGCCCGTGGCGCACCTTGTCGGGGCCGTCGCAGGTCTGGTGGTGGGGCTCCGAGGTCAGGGCAGCGGGCGGTCCAGCATCCAGGCGGTGAGATCGCTCGCGGGCACGGTCCCCAGCAGCCCCGAGAGCTGATGCCCCACCTCTGAGACGGACTCGAAACGAACCTCATGGCCGACGCCCTCGAGGAAGCTCGCGGTCTGGTCGGCGTGTGACTACTCTCGGAACGGATCCGGCTGAAGTCCGGTTTCGGCCGCGGCTCGGCGCCGGTGGACCCGGTCGGCCTGTGCGAGCACCTCGTGGAGTGGCGTGGTGGCGAGCTCGGCCCCGTCCTGCCCTACGACCCACGCCCCCGGTACGCCGGAGGCCAGGTGACGCACGGCCTGCACCCCAAGCTGGGCCGCCAGCAGGCGGTCGCCCGGCGAGGGGGCGCCGCCCTGCTGCAGATGGCCGGGCACACACACCCGGGTGTCGAAGGCGTCTTGGCCCTCTGCGGCGAAGATGCGGGCCAGCGTGTGGGCGTCGAAGGGGGCGGGGACGCCGTCCGCCACGACCACCAGGCCGAGATGCCTCCCTGCCTGGAAGGAGCGCACCAGGCGCTGCACGTCGGTGGTGAGCCGCTGCAGGTCGGGTGGGTCTTCGTGGGAGTAGACCAGCTCGGCCCCAGCCCCGACGGCGGCACGGCGGGCCAGATGGCCGCAGCGTCGACCCATCACTTCCACGACGAACACCCGATCCCCCGAGCCGGTCGCGGACTGGCGCAAGCGGTCGAGGCCATCGAGGATGGTCCCCAACGCGGTGTCGTGGCCCACGCTGCGGTCGGTGCCGGGCACATTGTCCGAGATGGTGGCGGGCACGGCCACCGCCGGGCGCTCGACCCGTCCGAGGGCCGACAGCGTCTCGAAGCCTCCGACCAGGACCACCGCATCGATGGCATGGGCGTCGAGTGCCTTCGTCAGGGCCTCGGTCATAGGGAGGGAGCGGTCGGTGCCGAGCACGGTGGAGCCCTCCCCGAGGACCGCACGAAGGTCGTAGGGGTCGAGGGCGCGGAGCTCTCCGGTCGCGACGAACGGTCCCAGGCCGCCGACCGCCCCGAGGACCTCGATGCCGGCGCCGGTGCCGGCCCGGGCGATGGCGTGGAGCACGGCGTTCATGCCGGGTGCTGGAGCCCCTACGTGGGCGACCAGGAGCCGCCGGATGGACCCCGCGTCGACTGGGCGCCAGAGCCGGTGCAGTCGCTGCTGCACGGGGCTGCGCAGGGCCAACACGGCGTCCTCGTCCCCGTCGTCGAGGTGGGTGTGCACGGCTCGGGTGTCTGCAATGGCCTGGGCCAGATCGGAGAGCACGACGTCGTGGCCCTCGGTGCCCACCAACGTGGGCGGGCTCGGCGTGTCCGCGAGGAGCACGTCGGCGGCTCGGACCCCGAGGGCGGTGGCGGTGATGCGGTCGAACGCCGAAGGGGTGCCGCCCCGCTGCACGTGGCCGAGCACGGTGGGGCGGGTCTCGATGCCGGTGCCCTCTTCGATGGCCCGCACCACCTCGTGGACTTGGAGCCGGTGGCCCTCGGCGTCGGTGGCCCCTTCTGCGAGGAGCACGATGCCGTGGCGCTGGCCGTGGTCGCGCCCACGGCGGATGGCATCGCAGACCGCCTGGCGCCAGTCGTCGGGCGGGTCTTCGGGCACGAGGGCGAGGTCGGCACCGGTGCAGGCGGCGGCCGCGGTGGCCAGGTAGCCGCAGCGTCGTCCCATCACCTCGACGACGAAGGCGCGTCGATGGGAGCCAGCCGTGGCGCGCAGGGCGTCCACTGCCGACACGATGCGGTGCAGGGCGCTGTCGCCGCCGACGGTGGAGTCGGTGCCGCACAGGTCGTTGTCGATGGAGCCGGTCACCCCGACGATGCGCAGGGGCTCGGCGCTCGGCCACTCGGCAGCGAGGGCCATGGCGCCGGTGAGGGAGCCGTCCCCGCCGATCACTGCGAGGCCCGTGACGCCGTGGTCGAGGAGATGCTGCGCGGCTTGGCGTCGCCCGGCTGCAGTGCGGAAGGCCTCGGAGCGGGACGAGCCGAGGATGGTGCCCCCCCGTTGCTGGATGCCGGACACCAGGCCCCATCCGGCGGGCTCGATCCAGCCATTCACCAGGCCGTCGTAGCCCTCCCGGACCGCAAACACGTCCGCGCCACGGTCCAAGGCGCGTCGCACGATGCCCCGCAGCACGGGGTTCATGCCCGGGGCGTCGCCGCCGCTGGTCAGAACAGCCAGACGTGCCGTCATGCCTCAGGGGCTCCGGTGGGTGGAGTCGGCGATGATCTTCCAGCCCGCGTCGGTGCGCACGAAGGAGAGCAGCGACCAGCCGCTGCGGTCGTCGGCGCTCCCGGAGAGCCAGTAGCGGAGGATGGCGTTGGCGGCGTTGCCATGGTCCATCACTTGCTCCACTGAGACCGCGAGGGTGCCGCCCTTGCCCCGCCAGTCGCCGCGGTAGGCCTCGAGCAGCTGCTCCCGCCCCTGCACCAGGCCGTGGGCGGTGACGTACACCACGTCGGGGTGCACGTAGGACACGAAGCCAGGGATGTCGCCATCGTTCCACGCCATGCACTGGGCTTCGATGACATCGCGCACCGCGTCGTCGACGCTCATGAGGGCCTCCGGAGGGGAGATGCTATCCGACGGTGGGAGGCCGTGGCGCCGCGGCCCGCTGCAAGCGGTCGCGGACGGCGGCGTGGAGCCCCTCGTCGTCGGCGGGGAGGAGGGCGACGATGCGCGCTGCGCCGACGGCGTCGAGGTCGCGCAGGGCCTGGTAGAGCTGCTGAGCCATGGCCGAGGGCCCGGGACCGAGAGCGATCCGGTGCACGACGGGCCAGGGGCAAGGGCGCTCTGTGTGCTCCAGCACGGCGACAGGCTCGACGGGCGCGGGGCCCCACGCTTCGACCACGTCCAGAGGGGTGCGAGGGGCGTAGTGGGAGGCGAGCTGCCCCGGCGCCTCGGGCCGCGAGCTCGGGGTGGGGGAGGCGAGGAGGCCCAGCACGGCCTCGAGGTCGACCCGGGCGGTGCCCCCGGGACGGAGCAGGGCTTGGGGCAGGTCGTCGTGCCCGATGCGCACGATGGTGGACTCCACGCCGACAGAGCAGGGGCCGCCATCGAGCACGAGGAGCTCGTGTCCGAGCTCGTCGCAGACCGCGGCCGGCGTGGTCGGGCTGATGCGGCCGAAGCGATTCGCGCTGGGGGCGACCACGGGGCCGTGGGCGGTGAGGAGCTGCTGGGCCACGGGATGGGAGGGCATGCGAACGGCCACGGTGTCGAGGCCGGCGGTGATCAAGTCGTGCACGGCCGGGTCGCGGGGCACCACCACGGTGAGAGGGCCCGGCCAGAACGGGGCCAGCGCGACCAGGCGGGAAACCACGTCGGGGCGAACCCATCCGGCCAGTCGCTCGGCGAGGGCCAGAGGGCCCTGTGCGGGAGCGACGTGCACGATGAGTGGGTCGTACAGCGGTCGACCCTTGGCCTCGAAGACCCTGGCGATGGCCTCGGGGTTCCGGGCGTCGGCGGCCAGTCCGTAGACGGTCTCGGTGGGCATGCCCACGAGTTGCCCCGCGAGGAGGGCCGCGACGGCACGGTCCAGGCCGCTCTGGTTGGCGGGCACGATTGGCATGAGCGCCGGTAACCCGAGGTCCCTTGGTTCGGTCCGGTGCTCGAGGTGTACCGCAGGTGTCAGACGTTGGTGAACCCCTGGCCATCGGGCCTCCCGTCCGGGACCATGTCTGTGTTCTCGATCCGGTCCAGGGGGGTGGGTTTGCGGTGTGGCACTTCACGATTTCGGTCGACGGACCGAGAGGAAGGGCCGCTGTTTCATCCTGAAACCGTACGTCACGCCTTTTACACCCCTCCACGTCCTACCTGATGTGTGCACGGTGGCCCTCGAGTCACCCCAGGAGGTCTCTCGATGCGTTCCCTTTCAGTCCTGCTCCCTGTCCTCGGTCTCCTCGCCTGTGATGTCCCCGACGACAGCGACAAGCTGTCCACCGCCGACGTCGAGCAGAAGTTCATCTTCGGTGGGAGCACGATCAACCAGCCGCATCACGACGCCACGGTCTCCCTGCACGCCCTGTACGGTCCCTACGCCACGGCGCCCTTCTGTACGGGCACGCTCATCTTCGACCGTTGGGTGCTCACCGCGGCCCACTGCGCCGACGGCTTCAGCGGCAACGACATGATCATCAAGTTCGGGGAGGACGGCCTGGGCGCGGGCGACATCCACCTCGTCACCGACGTGGTCGTGCACCCCAGCTACAACGCCTTCACCATCGCCAACGACATTGCGCTGCTCGAGCTCTTCGACACGCCGACGTGGGCCGATCCTGTGATGCCGCTGCCGGCCGCCATCGGCCTCACCAACGCCGACGAGGGCGACATCTTCGACCTGGCGGGCTTCGGCGTGCAGGAGAACGGAGCGGTCTACGACCTTCTCCACGTGGAGGTCGCCATCTCCGACGTGCGCAACAAGGAGGTCGAGTACGACCAGGGCAACGGCGGCGGCGGCAACGGCACCGGTGGCGCCTGCAACGGCGACTCGGGCGGTCCGGCCTTCTTCAACCGCGACGGCAACATCTACGTCGCGGGGGTCACGTCCTACGGCGACCTGAACTGCACCGACTTCGGGGTCTCCACCAGGGTGGACGACTTCGAGAGCTTCATCGAGTCCAACACCGGCGAGGTCGTCGAGGATCTGGGCGGCGGCGGCCCCCCTCCGGCCAGCGTGACCGATGTCATCGACGACACCATCGCCACCGAGGGTGTGATGAACACGGTGTCCTACGTGACCCTGTCGGCCGGTGAGCACGAGATCATCCTCGACGGCCCCAACGGCGCGGACTTCGACCTGTACTTCGCCTCCAACAACGGCAGCCGCTGGACTGTGCGGGCCGAGGCCACCACCAACTCCGCCGACGAGACCTTGGTGCTCGACGTGCCGGTGGGTGGCACCTTCGGCGTGGGCGTGCTCGCGTACGCCGGAACCGGCGACTACCAGCTGACGATCACCCGTCCGCAGTAGTCCTCTCGGATCGAGACCACGAGGGCCGGGGCACACGCTCCGGCCCTTCGTGCGTCTGGGGATGTCGATCGTTGGTGCCTGCCCCGAATGCAGCAGGGGTGGATCACGTCGGTGCGGTAACGCCAAGGGCCGGCAGTGGTGTCCAAGGCGATGGAGGAACCCATCATGCTCATCCCCATGCTTCTGGCGCTGGTCACCCCCGCCCAGGCGTCGTCGGACATCGAGTTCAAGACGAACGGCCCCGTGCTCATCTACGTCGACGGGCAGCAGGCTCAGCTGACGAGCAAGCTCAAGCAGAAGGTCGAAGACCTGGAGCCCGGCGACCACGAGATCAAGGTCACCGGGGTGTTCGGAAAGACGCTGTTCGAGGCAGACATCTCTCTTCCCGACCAGACGATCACCCAAGCGGAGTGGGCCGGTGGGGACCTCGAGGTGCTGTCCACCGAGTGGCTTGCTGAGACCGAGGGGGAGGAGGAGGCCGAGGAGTTGGTCGCCGAGGCCCCCGAGGAGGAGCCGGAGGACGAGGTCGTCGCCCTCGAGGAGGATGCACCCCTCGCCCTGCCCGTCGAGGAAGCGGCGCCGGTCGTCGTGGCCGAGGCGCCGGTCGAAGAGGCCATCGCGTTGCCCCGTCCCGATGCGCCCGGCCGCACCCTGACGGTGCAGGCCAAGGAAGGCATGCGGGTGGAAGTGGTTCACAACGGGCAGGTCGTCACCGTGGTGGTCAAGGACGGCGCGTTCCAGATCGAGGACCCCTCGGGGCTGCAGCTGGCGCTCTCCGGCCACTGACTGCTACCGTGCGGCCATGGACCGCTACGCGCCCTTCGCTGAGCTCTGTGCCCGCCTGTGCGCCGTCGTGCAGCAGGGGGAGGGGCTCGACCTCGAGTCCCGGGTGAAGGAGCTGGCCGCCTTGCTGCCGCGGATCCACGTGCTGGGCTCCGACCTCCCTCCAATCTTGGCCCTCGACCCGCCTCCGGCCCCGCCCTACGCCGGCACCTGGCCCGGGATGGGGCGCTTCGACGAGGGCGTCGGCTCCATCAGCGAGCCGCTCCTGTCGGCGGTCACGTGGCTGCAGGCCGGTGCCGTGTTCTGGGACGACGGCGATACCGGACGTGCGCTGACGCTGTGGGGAGGCGGCTACCTGCAGTGGAGCACGGCCGTGGCCTCGTTGCTGGGTCCCCTCCACGAGGCCGCGCTGCGCTTTCGTCCGGAGCCCAAGAAGGCCCGTGGCGCACAGGGGCCGCAGATCGTGTCCCTCGGCGTCGGTGCCCAGACTGTGCCCGTCGGGGTCGCGGCCCCGAAACCCGCCCGGAAGCCCGCGCTGGGGGTGCGCTTCGAGGCCATTGGTCTCGGGGCGTGGATCCGCGAGGTGCACCCCAACTCGCCGGCGGCTGGCCTGCTGTCGGAGGGGGACGTGGTGCTGGAGGTCGACGGGACGTCCCTCGAGCACGTGGACCCCACCATCCTCGCGGAGCGCATGGTGGGGCCTGTGGGGGAGGAGCGCGGCTACGTGGTCTACCGGGACGGAGAGGCCCGTGAGGTGCGCTTCGCTGCGGTCGACGTGGCGGTGATCCGTGGCAGCTGATGCCCCGTTCCTGTGCACCCGTTGCCTGGCCCGGAGGGATGCCGCTGGCGACTGCGCTTCCTGTGAGGACGAGCCCTTGCTCGACCTGCGCAGCGAGGACGTCCGCCTGATGCTCCAGGAGGAGGACGACCGGGTGGCGACCCATCGGCACTACCGCTTCCTCATGGGCTTCGCGCTGGTGGGCTTCTTGCTGTCCCTTCCGCTGGTGGGCTGGTTCATGGCCGTTGGTGGCGACCGAACCGACTACTACCTTTGCTTCCTGCCGGTGGCCGTTGCCGAGATGGTGGGGGAGGGGCTGTACCGCCTCTTCCCCTCGCAGCCCGTGTTGCCGGCCGACATGCGGGTGGGGGGCTGACCGACCCGCGGGCGAGGGGGCTGGCTCCGGTTGACACCCTCCGTGCCGCGCATAGACCACCGGACGCGGAGGCCCCCGACCCGTGATTCAGGTCGAGAAGCTCACCAAACGCTACGGCGACACCCTCGCCATCGACGCCCTGGACTTCGAAGTCCAGCAAGGCGAGGTGGTGGGCTTCCTCGGGCCCAACGGCGCGGGCAAGTCCACGACGATGCGCATCCTCACCGGCGCCCTCGGGGCCACGTCTGGGCGAGCCTTGATCGGCGGGATCGACGTCTACGAGAACCCCCGCGCGGTGAAGCAGCTGATCGGGTACCTGCCAGAGTCCCCTCCGCTGTACGTCGACATGACGGTCCGAAGCTACCTGCGCTTCTGCGCTCGCATCAAGGGAGCGGCCGACCCGAAGGCCGCGGTGGAGCAGGTCGTCCATCGGGTGGGGCTGGCGAGTGTCGCTCATCGGCTCATCGACCACCTCTCCAAGGGCTTTCGGCAGCGGGTTGGGATCGCCCAGGCGCTGGTCCACGAGCCGAAGGTGCTCATCCTCGACGAGCCTGCCTCGGGGCTCGACCCGGCTCAGCGCAAGGAGATTCGGGAGCTCGTCCGCGAGCTGGCCGACGGCGACACCACGGTCATTCTGTCGACCCACGTGCTGCCCGAGGTGGAGGCCCTGTGCGACCGGGTGATCATCATCCGCGAAGGCCGCATCGTGGCGAGCGACCAGCTGGCCCGCCTCGGTGGCGATGCCACCGCCATTCGCATCTCGGTGGCCCGTCCCGACGACGCCCTGCTGCCCGCTCTCCTCGGCCTCCACCAGGTCGATGAGGTGACCCGAGAGGCGGAGGGCCGGTACCGGGTCCACGCGTCGGCCGATGTTCGGGAGCAGGTGGCGGCGGTCGCTGTGCCGTACGGGTTGCTCGAGCTGTCGGGCCAGCGGGGCCTGGAAGAGGTCTACCTGCAGCTCACGGGGGAGCCATCGTGAAGGTGCTGCACATCGCGCATCGGGAGTTCGTCTCCTTCTTCTCCACCCCCACCGGGTGGCTGGTGATGGGGGGCTACCTGTTCCTCACCGGCGTCTTCTGGACGTACATGGTCGAGAACTACGTGCTCCAGAGTCAGGATCTGGTCTACAACCCTGCTGCTGCCAGTCTGCTGAACCTCACGGACTACCTGCTCGCCCCGTTCTACGGCAACTGCGCCACGGTGCTGGTCATGGTGCTGCCGGCGGTCTCCATGCGGAGCTTCAGCGAGGAGTTCCGGCAGCACACGATGGAGCTGCTGGCCACCTCTCCCGTCTCCACCGCCGAGGTGGTCGCCGGGAAGTTCCTAGGGGCCCTCGGCTTCGTGACCGTGATGCTCACGGTGTCCCTGTACCAGCCCATCTCGCTGGCCCAGTGGGGCGACCCGGAGATCGGCGTCCTCTTCGGCAGCTACTTGGGCATGCTGCTGCTCTCGAGCTTGGTGCTCTCCCTCGGGCTGCTCATCAGCAGCTTCACGTCGAGCCAGCTCGTCGCCCTGGTGCTCACCTTCGCCGCTTGCCTGGTGTTGATGGTGCTCGACTGGGGCGCATCGTCGCCGGATGCATGGAATGCGCGGCTGGCCCTGTCGTCGCACCTTTCCGACCTCATGTCGGGGGCGGTCAAGCTGTCCGACGTCGCCTACTTCCTGCTCGGGTCGGCCACCTGCCTCTTCGCCACCCACCAGCGTCTCGAGAGCTTCCGGTGGAGCTGATCCGTCGCTACGCCTGGATGCTCGCCCTCGCAGGCTCCGTGCTGCTCGGGGGGGCGGGCATTGGCTACTACACGTCTGGCTACCACCTGGACGGCGCCCCCACCTGGCTCGCCGTGGCGGGGGGCATCCTGCTGGTGTTGTACCCGGTGCTCGACCGCGAGGGGGTCGTCGACACGCTGTCGTCCCGCACCGTGCGGCTGGGCTCGGGCGCCACCCTCGTGGTGGCCATGTTCGCGGGCCTCGCCGGTGCCCTGTTCGTCTTGGCCGAGCGCAACGACACCACCTGGGACCTCACCTCCGACGCCCAGCACACCCTGGCCGACCAGTCGATCACGGTGGCTCGGGGGCTCACCGAGTCCATCGAGGTGAAGTCCTTCTTCGTGGGCTCGAACCCAGGTCGGGCGGAGTTCCACCGCATCGCGGAGCTGCTGGAGGAGCACACCGATCAGCTCGCCATCGAGCACATCGACCCGCTTCGCCAGCCTCGCCTCGCCTCGGCGAACGAGATCACCGGCGACCATGGCACCGTCCTGCTCCGGCTGGGCGACGTAGAGCGACGCCTCGAGTGGCCGTTCACGGAGGAGCGCTTCGTAGAGGCGCTCGTCACCGTGTCCTCCAAGGTCACCCACAAAATCTGTTGGGCGGTGGGCCACGGCGAGCCCGACCCCGACGACAGCTACACGGAGCGCGGGCTCGGTGCTGTCGTCGTGGAGCTCGAGTCCCTCAACTACCAGGTGATGCGCCAGCAGGTACCCACCGAGGGCATCGACCGGTCCTGTGAGGCGTTGGTGGTGGTGCGGCCCAAGGAAGACTGGCTGCCCTACGAGCTGGAGGCCCTCGCGGCCTACTTGGCCGAAGGCGGGCGGGTCGTGATGCTGCTGGAGCCGGGTCTCGCGCCTGGCCTTGGCGACGAGCTGCAGCGCTACGGTGTGGTGGTCGGCAACGACCTCGTCATCGACGTGAATCCCGCCAACCAGATGATGGGGGTCGATGATCCGGCGTTTGTGGTGCTTTCGGGGCGCGGGGTGCTTTCCCATCCCATCACCGAAGGCATCGGGGCGGCCCTGGTGTTCCCGCTGGCCCGCACCGTGGCTCCGAACCGCGAGCGCGCGGGCGTGGAGGTCCGCGGTCTGCTCCAGACCTCCGAGGCGGCGTGGGCCGAGACCGATCCCGATGGGGCCGAAGTGGGGCCCGACGACCACGAGCTGCAGGGAGAGGTGCCGGTGGGTGCCGTGGTGGAGATCATCGACCCGTCGGTCCTCGAGGTTGCTGCCTCCACGCAGTCCGCACCCGTCCCGCCGCCGGAGCCCGAGCCCATCGACCTGGAGGGCCTCGAGGCTGTGCCCGAGCCCGTCGACACCCTGGAAGACCGAGTGCCGGCCCCCATCGACTTCGAAGGCGACATCGGGCGCGCCGTGCCCTACGACTTCGCGCCCAAGCCCGGCGGCCGCCTGGTGGTGTTCGGCGACAGCGACTTCGCCAGCAACGTGTTCCTGCCCCTCGGCAACAACCGAGACCTGTTCATGAACACGGTCGCGTGGCTGGTGGAGGAGGACTCGCAGCTCGGGGAGCGCCCCGACGCCGGCGACACGTTGGAGATCACGTCCTTCGGCGAGGCGATGCTCTGCATCGTCAGTGTCTTCCTGGTGCCGGGAGGGGCGTTGCTCCTGGCCATCGCCGCGTGGCTGCGTCGACGCCGGCTGTAGTCGCAGCGACTCCGTTGCGGTGGGGGCCGTGAGTCGGTACCTTGTGCGGGATTTCAGCGCCGAGTCGGCGCACACGGAGGTTGCCCCCAATGGCTGACACCAGCGAATTCTTCTCGGACTACCTGCCCAACAAGCTCAAGGAGAACCCCGACCTGGTCTCCGACATCGACGCCGTCTTCGTCTTCGACATCGAAGATGCGGGCAAGTGGACGGTGGATCTCACCGGCGAAGGCGTGATCAACGAGGGCGCCGCCGAGGACGCCGGCTGCACGGTCACGGCCAAGAAGGAAGACTTCGAGACCATGCTCGAGAACCCTGCACAGGCGATGATGCTGTTCATGAGCGGCAAGCTCGCGGTGAGCAACGTCGGCCTCGGCATGAGCCTGCAGAAGCTCCTCAGCTGAGCGACGGGCGCTGCAGGAGGGCCGGGGCGCTGCGCCTCGGCCCTTCGTCGTCCTTGCTCAGCTCTTGCCGGCGAGGGCGCCGAGGAACGGCTCCACATCGCGGGCTTGGATGCGGAACAAGCCCAGGGTGTCGTTCCTCCAGCCGTGCCAGTCGCTTCCACCCGTGAAGAACAGGCCGTGGCGCTTCGCCGCCTTCTTGTAGGCCTTGCGGGCCTTGGCGTTGACCATGGGGCGGAGGGCTTCCAGGCCGTGCAGCCCGGCCTTGGCGAAGGTGTCGACGTGGGCCTTGATCGCCTCGAGGGGGGGATGGGCCCAGCTGGTGATGCCACCGTGTTCGCGGGCGATGCGGATCGCGTCGACGAACGTGAGGCCCAGTGGGGGCACGTGGCCGTGGCTCGTCGACAGGAATCGGGCGAACGCGTCGCCTGTGCTCCGGGCGTGCCCCAATCCGACGAGGGCCTGGGCGAGGTGGAAGCGGGTGACGGCGCGTTCTCCGTGGACAGCGGACTCGGAGGGCCCTTCGACCCCTTCGAGGTCGAGGGAGCGCACGGCGGTGTCGTAGCGACGCGCTCGTGCCTGGCACTGGGCCCGGCAGAAGGCCTTGAACGGCTCGGGGGTCTCGCCGGGGAAGTAGACCAGCAGGTGGAACTCTCGACCCTCGTGGGTGCCGCTGATCTCAGCGGCTGCGATCACGGTGAGCTCGTGGTCCCCGATGCGATGGGGTCCCGGCGGCAGGGGCGACGCCAGGTCGTGGTCCGTCAGGGCGACGAAGTCGAGCTTGGCGTCCGCGCAACGACGCAGCACTTCGGTCGGCGTGTAACGGCCGTCGGAGAAGCACGTGTGCACGTGCAGGTCGAGAGTGCTGGACGGGCTGACGTCGGCGAACAACGAACGTTCCTTGGTGGAAACCGATCGTAGCCCCTGGGGCGGTCCACCCACAAGCATTGGAGGCCCGCCGGCCGTCATGGGCTCACTCGGACGTCGGCCGCAGGATGCGCCTCGCGGAGAGCAGATGCCAGGGCGTCCATGGGGTCGTCGTGTGCGGCAGAGGTGGCGACGAGGGCCTCCAGGGCCATCGGTTCGTCGTGGCGGACCACCAGGACTCGCCGTGGCCCGTGGACCCGGTAGGAGCCATCTCCGACGGCGAGGACGGCCTTGTCGACGGCGCTGGTGCCGGCGGCGACGACGGTGAGGCCCTCGGGCTGCTCGATCACCACGCCGACTGGATCCTCGTCCGGCGCATCGAAGGTGACCCAGGTTCCATCGTGGCTGCGGCTGCCCATCACGGCGAGCTCTGCGGGGTCAGCGGGTTCGGCGTTGGCGAGCCAGGCCAGTCGCACGAGCAGCACACTGGCCGCGGCCAGGAGGACCACGGCTCCCCACGCCCAGTGGGCCTTCGGTGGGGGCGGCAAGACGTCGGGGAGCTTCTCGATGCCGTCGATGACGCCCCAGCTCTTCTGGTGCACCTCCCGCTCGACGTGATCGCAGAGGGGCCCGAGCAGCCCGTGGGGCGACCACGCGCCCACCCCCCGCACGACGGCGCCGCGTAGGTCGCGGGCCGCGGGCGCTCCGATCTCGCAGGCGGTGTGCAGGAGCTCGTCGACGGCCCCACGGGCGGCCGCATCGAAGAGGAGGAGGTCGTCGCCGAGGGGATAGCAGCGGGTGTCGACCTCGCGGGCGAAGGCGGCGCGGCTGCTGCGGCGTTCCGGATGGAACTGCACCACGAGGACGTCGACGCGTCCCGACGGACGAGCGCCGAGGGTCGGAGGCATCAGGTCGTCGACCGCGAGGATGCCGTTGCGAACGAGCCGGAGCATGCGGTCGCAGCGCGCGCAGCTGCGTACATGCTCACGGTGCGCGCCTTCGACGACGTCGATCACGGGAGGGCAGGGTCCCGGGGCGTAGGCGGCGAGGCGGACCAGCAGGCGGTCGAGGCGCTCTGCTGTCCAAGTGTCCATCGGCAGGCCGTCCCGATGCCCGATGTTGCGGATGGCCTCGCGCAGTCCGCCGACCACCCCCTCCAGGTGCACCCGCTCCACGCCGAGGGTCTGCTCGAGGTGAGGAAGGGTCCGGGCGTCGCCGAAGTGCTTCCGGAAGAGCAGGCGGGCGTTGGCGTCGAGGCTCCGGTCGAGGGCTCGGATCCACCGTGCCGACAACGGCATCCGCACGTCGAGCGGCCACGGGTCTTCCGGTCGGTCGCCCCGGGCGCGAGCGACGAACTCCCGAGTGGCCTGGGCAGCGAGGTCCTCCGCGTGAGGCAGCGACGAGGTCGGCTCCACCGTGAGGATGGCGTGGGTCCGAGCGTCCTTGAGGACGTCGGCGCGCACCTTGATGCCGAGCTGCAAGAGCGTCCACGCCACGCGTACCGTGATGCCGGCCCATCCGAGGACGGCGACATCGCGGCTTCTAGGGGGAGGTGAGACGGGGAGGGCCATGGGGGCAGCCCGGGGGAAGGAGGGGGGAGACGATCGTATACCCGGCGATCCTTGGCGTGCAACGTCGATCGTAGAACGATGGGCTGCGGCCGGAGGGCGCTGCGATCCAAAAGTCGCGTTGGATCGGCACAACGGATCGGCCGGACGCTCGTGAGGAGGGGGAGGAGAGGAAGGCGCCCCTGAATGGCCCGCGACGTGCCAGGGTGCGAAGGGGTTCTGGACCCGCAGGGGCGCCTTTTCTAGATCCTTAAAGGCGTGGATCCGCTGGCGCGTGTCTCCAGCCGTCACGGAACCGCTCGTTCCGTTTCACCACCACGAGATCCCGCCGAGGTATGAGGTTGGCCGGCGGGTTTCGAGCGGGGGAGGGGGAGGCTCCCCGGATCTCCCGGGGGCTCGGTCGTCCGGGGAGCGCTCTGGGCGGTGAACTTGGTGCATGGTTCAGCATCTTGCCCACGCCGCGCCGTCGGTGTCCCCTCCATCCGGTGTGCGAGCTCTGCTCGAGGCGCTGTACCCGCGCCGTTGTCCGGCGTGCGGCGCCGAGGATGTGGGTGGGCCATGCCCGGCCTGCGAGGCGATGCTCTGCATGAGGGCAGTCGCTCCGGCGGTGGAGGAGGTAGGGGCTGCGTGGGCCCTCGCCCCGTACGCCGGTCCCGTGGGGGCGCTCGTGGCCAGGGCCAAGCGGGAGGGAGACCGGGAGGCCCTTCTGTCGGCTGGCGAGCTCCTCGGTCAGCGTGCCCACGACCTGGTGGCGGGTGGGTGGTTCGCCGCGGTCGTGGCGGCGCCCTCGCCTTGGACCCGTCGGGTCCGGCGGGGGTTCGCCCCTGGCCACGTCCTCGCGGCCGCCGTCGCTAGGCAGTGCCGTTTGCCGCTGTGGTCGGTCCTCCGGGTGCGCCCCGGGCGCAGGCAGTCCACGTTGTCTCCAGAAGCCCGAAAGGGAAATCTCAGCCGTCGTTTGCGGTGCCGGCCCATGCCTCCGGTGAACGTGTTGCTGGTCGACGATGTGATCACCAGCGGGACCACCATCGCGCGCTGCGCCGCTCTGCTGAAGGCTCACGGTGCAGCTGGGGTGTGGGCCCTTGCGTTGTGCGATGCCCGGCGCCACGCCCCTGCACCCCCCGCCGATTCGTCGGGGAACCTGCCCGGGCGCCAGCAGACGGTTACGCACGCGGCCACGAATCGCTCTCTAGAGATCCCGAGGAGGACGCACTCATGAAGGCTCCCATCCGCGTTGCGGTCACCGGCGCCGCCGGCAACATTGGCTACGCTCTGCTCTGGCGCATCGCTTCCGGCGATTGCTTCGGCGCCGACCAGCCGGTCATCCTTCAGCTCCTCGAGATCCCCCCGGGGATGGAGCGCCTGCAGGGCGTGGTGATGGAGCTCGTCGACTCGGCGTTCGACCTGGTTCACGGCATCGTCGGCACCAGCGACCCCGCCGAGGCCTTCAAGGACGCCGACGCCATCTTCCTCGTCGGCTCCCGTCCTCGCAGTGCGGGCATGGACCGTGCCGACCTCGTGGCCGCCAACGGCCCCATCTTCGTGGGTCAGGGCAAGGCCATCAACGACAACGCCTCCCGCGACGTCAAGGTGCTGGTGGTGGGCAACCCCTGCAACACCAACTGCCTCATCGCTCAGCGCAACGCGCCGGACCTCGACCCGAGCTGCTTCTCGGCGATGACGCGCCTCGACCAGAACCGCGCGGCGGGGCAGCTGGCCCTCAAGGCCGGTGTGCCGGTGGCCAAGGTGCGCGACGTCTTCGTGTGGGGCAACCACGCCGACACGATGTACCCGGACATCTCCGAGGCCAAGGTCGATGCTCGCCCGGCCGGTGAGCTCTACGAAGACGCTTGGCTCAAGGGCGAGTTCAAGAAGGTCGTGTCGACCCGCGGCAAGGCCATCATCAACGCCCGTGGCGCGTCCTCGGCTGCTTCGGCTGCCTCGGCCGCGACCGACCACATGCGCGACTGGTGGCGTGGCACCGATGGCCGCATCGTGTCGATGGCCATCCCCAGCAAGGGCTGGTACGGCGTCGACGAAGGCCTCGTCTTCAGCTTCCCCTGCACGGTCGATGGCGAGGGCCGGGCCCACGTCGTCGCCGACCTCGAGCTCGACGACTACGCCAAGGCGCAGATCCAGATCAACGTCGATGCCCTCGCCGGCGAGCGTCAGGCGGTCTCCGAGCTGCTCTGAGCTCCTCGAACCACGCTTGGAGGCCGCGCCCGGAAATCGGGTGCGGCCTTCGTCGTTCCTTGGCCGCGTGCGAGGGGTGAGGCGGCCCTGCTGTGGTACGTTGAGAGGCCGGCACTATGGGCTTTGGATCCAAGGAATCGATCGGTGGGACTCTGAGATCCCAACAGACCCATCGTCTGCGGATCTAATGTCCCAAATCGCCTCGGACGAACGGGCGAAGCCGGATCATGGCAGGCATGGTTCTTGCTATTTAAGATGGTGTTGTCGCACCGCTCTCGGTGCTCACTTTTTGGATGACGGGTTTGCGTGCACCCGTCACGATGAAGCCACGGAGGACTCATGAGCAGATATCCCCTCGCTCTTTTGGGAATGGTCGCCCTTGCTGCCTGCTCCGAGACCGGACTTTCCGACAAGGAAGAGCCGGCTCCTCAAGAGCAGCCCGACATCCAGGTCGATCCTCCGGCCCTCAGCTTCGGTGAGCTGTCCGACGGCGACGAAGAAGTGCAGACCTTCACCGTGTCCAACGTCGGGGCCGCGGGCCTCGAGGTGTCCGACATCGTGATCGGCAGCGGCATCGCCTTCGACATCCTCGGCCCGGAGTTCGAGTTCACCCTCGCACCCGGCGACGAGCAGGAAGTCGACGTCCGGTTCCGCCCCATGGGCGCCGACGAGAACTACGGTGCCGCCGTGGTGCTCTCCAACGACCCCGACGAGCCCGAGTCCAACGTCGACCTGCTGGGTCTCGGCCTCGTGCCGGAGCTGCAGATCACGCCGCCGTCGTACAACTTCGACGACGCCTTCGTGCCCTGTGGCAGCCAGGTCGAGCTCGAGCTGAAGAACATCGGCGACATCGACCTCCTCATCGAGGACTTCGACTACACCTCCGGCGGCCTCCTCGACCTCGTGGACCCGGCGGCCTTCCGCGGCCAGCTGCCCTTGACCCTCGCCCCCGGCGAGTACACGACGGTTTGGGTGGAGTTCACCCCGACCGAGGCCGGCTCCGACACCGGCATGTTCGAGGTCACGAGCAACGACCCCCGCGGCGTGGTCACGGCCGACCAGAACGGTGAGGGCGCCTACCTGGCGACCAACACCGAAGAGTTCACGACGCCCGGCTCGCCCCCCGTCGACATCGTCATCACCATCGACCAGTCTTGCTCGATGGAGGAGGACAACGTCGACGATGTGGAGCAGGGCTTCCCCGGCTTCGTCCAGGAGCTGCAGAACGTCGCGGACTGGCAGCTGCTGCTCGTCACGCAGCTCGACGGCTGCGCCACCGGCGGCATCATCACCGCGAACACCCCGAACGCCGAGAGCCTCCTGGTCAACAACGCGTTCCCCGGGGTTCCGTTCGGGGCGAACTACAGCCTCACGGAGTCGCTCCTGGAGCTGAGCGAGAAGGCGCTCTCGAAGACCGGCGTCGGCGGCTGCAACGAGGGCTTCTTGCGCCCCGGCGCGCTGCTCCATGCCGTGACGCTCTCCGACGAGAGAGAGCAGTCGGGTCGCACGGGCAGCTACTGGGTTTCCCAGCTCCAGAACTACGTCACGGACCCGAACCTGCTCAAGGTATCGGGTGTGCTCGACGTCAACACCCGCTGCGGGGACGGCAGTGGCCCCGACGGCTACATCGACGCCATCAACGAGACCGGCGGCGCGGTGCTGAACATCTGCAACGCCAACTGGGGCGCCTCCTTCACCGACATCGCCTCCGCGATTCTCGAGGGCCTGAACACCTACAACCTGTCCGACCCCGCGAGCGCCGACAGCATCGAGGTGCTGGTCAACGGTCAGCCCACGACGGACTTCACCTACGTGGAGGCCTCGGCCAGCGTCAACATCGACTCGCCGTCCATCGGCGAGAACGACGTGGTCGAGATCAGCTACAACATCCTGGCCGAGTGCGACTGACGCACCCCATCCTCGGATGACCGACGCCCGCGGCTTCGTGCCGCGGGCGTTCGTGCTGAGGAGCTGACACATCCTGTTGCGGCCCTTCCTCCTCGAGCCCGGCTACGGGACCTCCACCACGGAGGAACCATGTCGAACATCCACCTGAGTCTGGGAATCATCTCGCTGTTCGCGCTGGGCTGCGGCAACGGCGACGGCGACGATGAGGACAAGGACGGGCCGGCCACGACGGTGGGCGACGACGATGACGACGACGACGATGTGGACGACGAGCCGCTGGTGGTCGGCGACCTGATCATCGACCCAGGCTCGCTCACGTTCCTCGAGGGCATCGAGCAGCTGCCCCTGAACCTCGTGAACATCGGCAGCGATGTGATCGTCATCGACGACGTGGCGATCACGAACGACGCCTTCTCGTTGGTGGCCCCCACGCTCCCCTGGGAGATCGGAGCCAACAGCGAGCTGTCCATCGACGTGCTGTTCGAGCCGAGCCAGGAGCTCCACGAGGGCAACCTCCTGCTGGTCGCCGAGCAGGGGGCCGTCACGGTGCCGCTGACGGGCTTCGGCCCCGAGGGCGTGGCGCCGGATGCGACGCTGTCGCCTTCCGTGTTCGACCTGCAGGTGGCTGAGGGCTGCACCGAGGCCGTCGACGTGGTGCTCGGGAACGAAGGAGAGATTCCCCTCGAGGTGACGGGCTTCGTCAACACCCCCAATCTGTCGGTCGTCGAGGCCCCATCGGTGCCCTTCGAGGTGCAACCGGGCGGTGCCGTGTCGCTGTCCTTCGCGTTCACGGCCGACGACAGCGGCGTGCAGCAGACGGGCAGCCTGGAGCTGGTGACCAACGACCCCGAGCCCGCCACCATCACGGTGAACGCCGAGGTCGATGGGTTGACCACCTTCGAGGAGACCCTCACGGTGGGCGCGCCGGCTGTGGACGTCATGGTGATGATCGACCAGTCCTGCTCCATGGAGGAGGACAACACCGACGACGTCGAGCTCGCCTTCCCGGCCTTCGTCGACGCGCTGGACGCCACGACGGACTGGCAGCTCGGGCTGTTCAACGACGTCGACGGGTGCATGTTCGCCGGGGTGGCCACCACCAACACGCCCTACGTGCGGGACATCCTCGTCAACAACGCCTTTCCCGGCATCGCCTTCGGGGGCAGCTATGGGCTGACGGAGTCGCTGCTCGAGTTGGCGTCGTTCGGCACGGACCGGACCGGACCGGGTGGCTGCAACGAGGGGCTGCTTCGGCCGGGGGCCCATCTTCACGTCATCGTGCTCTCGGACGAGCGCATGCAGTCGGGACAGTCGGCCGGCTACTGGGTGGCTGAGCTCCAGGATCACGTCACGGCTCCTGGAGAGCTCGTGGTGAGCGGGGTGGTCGACATCAACCAGAACTGCGGCGATGGCTCTGGCGCCGCGGGCTACGTCGACGCCATTCAGGCCACGGGCGGGGTGCTGTTCAACATCTGTCAGCCGGCGTGGGGCAACGACTTCGGCGACGCGGCGGACCTCTTTCCCCCCACCGCGGTCCTGGGGCTGGACGGGGAGGTGCTCGAGTCCAGCCTCGTGGTGACGGTGGAGGGCGTGGCGACGACCAACTACCTGTACGACGCGAGCGCCGCCACGCTGTCGGTGCTGGACGAAGTGGCGGTGGGCGCCGAGGTGGTGGTCACCTACGAAGCCCCTGGGACCTGCGGGGGCTGAGGCCTACTTGGCGGCGGCGAAGGCCCGGAGGATGGCATCCACCTGGCCGCTGGTGACGCCCATGTGGAGCACCATGCGGAGTCGGTCGGGGGCGGTGGCGAAGCAGCGCACGCCCTGGTGGGCGAGCCGCTCCACGAAGGCGGGAGCCTCGGGCACGTCGACGTAGAGCAGGTTGGTCTCCGGCGTCACGACCGCCCAGCCGTCCATCATCAGCCCCATCGAGAGCTCGCGGGTGACCTGGTGGTCGTCGGCGAGGCGCTCGAGGTGGTGGTCGAGGGCGTGCAGGGCGGCCGCGGCGAGCATGCCGCTCTGGCGCATCGCACCCCCCAGCATCTTCCGGAAGCGGCGTGCCCGGTGCATCGCGGCCGCACTGCCACACAGGATGGAGCCCGCGGGGCAGCCCAGTCCCTTGCTGAAGCACATGGACACGGTGTCGTAGCCATGCACGCGGCGGGCGATGGGCTCGCCGGACGCCACCGCGGCGTTCCACTGGCGGGCGCCGTCGAGGTGGGTGGCGAGGCCGTGCTCTTTGGCGAGGTTCGCCAGCGCGTCGAGCTGGTCGAGGGGATGGACGGCACCGCCCCCTCGGTTGGTGGTGTCCTCCACCCACAGCAGGCCGGTGGGCTGGCTGTAGTCGACGTCGGGGCGGAAGGCGCCCTGGACCTGTGCGGGGTCGAGGAAGCCCTTCTCCCCCGGCAGAGCGCGGAGCATGACGCCCGCGACGTGGGCCGCCCCGCCGGACTCGTAGTGGAGCGGGTGGGCATCTTCGTGGAGGACCACCTCGTCGCCTGGCTGGGTGTGGATCCGCAGCGCGAGGAGGTTGGCCATGGTGCCCGACGGCACGAACAGCGACGCCTCCTTGCCGGCGATCTGGGCACAGCGGGCCTCGAGGGCCTTGACGGTGGGGTCATCGCCGAGCACGTCGTCGCCGAGGGGGGCCGCGACCATGGCGGCCTTCATGGCGTCGGTGGGGTGGCCGACCGTGTCGGAGCGCAGGTCGATGGCCATGGACAGGTTCATGGAGGCCTCCTCGTGGGCTAGGTCTTCACCAGGCTGGGCACGTAGTCGTCGGGTGGGGTCACACCGCACAGCTCGAGCACGGTGGCGGCGATGGCGGCGAGGCCATGCTCCCCATCGACGAGGGCGAGCTCGCCACGGGGGTCGACCAGGGTGAACGGCACCAGGTTCAAGCTGTGGCTGGTGCGGGGCATCGGGGCGCCGTCGGCCTCGTGGCGGACCCGGCCCTTCTTGTCCCGCATGTACATCTGGTCGGCGTTGCCGTGGTCGGCGGTGACCAGGAGGACGCCGTCGGCCTTGCGCACGGCGCGCTCGAGTCGGGCCACCTGCAGGTCGACCGCCTCCAGCGCGATGCGGGTGGCCTCCAGCTCGCCGGTGTGGCCCACCATGTCGCCGTTGGCGAGGTTCAGGCGCACGTGGTCGTAGGCGCCGCTTTCGATGGCCTCGACGCAGGCGTCGGTGATCTCCGCCGCCTTCATCCACGGCCGCTCGTCGAAGGGCAGCGTGTCCGAGGGGACCTCGAGGTAGGTCTCCAGCACGTCGTCCAGCTTGCCGGAGCGGTTGCCGTTGAAGAAGAACGTGACGTGGCCGAACTTCTGGGTCTCTGAGCAGGCGAAGGTGCGCTTGCCGGCCTGCACGAGGAACTCCCCCATGACGCGGTCGATGGCGGGAGGGGCCACGAGGTAGCGCTTCGGCACGAACAGGTCGCCGTCGTACTGCATCATGCCGGCGTAGCGGACGTCGGGGCGGTCCGGCTGGGGGAAGGTACCGAGGTCCGGCTCCTCGAAGGCGCGGCTGATCTCGATGGCCCGGTCACCACGGAAGTTGAAGAACAGCACCCCGTCGCCGTCGACGATGCGCCCTGTGGGCTCGCCGTCGTCGTCGACCACCACGAAGGCGGGCAGGAACTGGTCGTCGATCTCGGGGTCGGCGGCGTAGAGGGCCTCGATGGCCTCCGATGCGCTCCGGAAGGGCTGGCCCTCGCCGTGCACGTGGCAGCGCCAGCCTCGCTCCACCATGGCCCAGTCGGCCTCGTAGCGGTCCATGGTGAGGCGCATGCGGCCGCCGCCGCTGCCGATGCGGTAGTCCCGGCCCGCGGCCCGATGGGCAGCGAGGGCCTGTTCCAGGGGCTTCACCCAGGTCAGGGCGGTGCGCTTGCCCACATCGCGGCCGTCGGTGAGGACGTGGACTCGCAGGCGGGCCACGCCGTCGGCCGCCGCACGCTCGACCAGTGCGTGGACGTGATCGACGTGGCTGTGCACGTTGCCGTCGGAGAGCAGGCCCAGCAGGTGCAAGGTGCCTTCGCCGACGAGCCACTGCCAGGTGTCGCCCCAGATGCTGCCGCTCTCGAGTGCGCGCTTCACCAGGGCGGCGCCTTGAGCGAAGACCCGGCCGGCGCCCATGGCGTTGTGGCCGACTTCGGAGTTCCCCATGTCGCCGTCGCTCGGGAGGCCGACGGCGGTGCCGTGGGCTGCGAGGGCCACGGTGGGGCAGGTGGCCCGCAGGCGGTCGAGGGTGGGGGTGCGGGCGGTGGCCACGGCGTCGTCTTCTTCGCCGAGGCCGATGCCGACCCCGTCGAGGATGCAGAGAACGACAGGGCCCTTGCGGGCTACCACTTGGGTCCCTCGGCGCCGAACTGGCCACGGAGGCTGATGCCGAAGCGGTTGATGGCCCCGCCGTAGGTGCCGTTGCCGGACGGGAACTGGTAGCGGAACTCCCGCAGGTTCTCGGGCACGACCGTCAGGCCGAAGTTCGAGTTGTCGACGGTCTGGCTGATGAACTGGTTTCGGGTGTACGACAGCCCGATGCCCAGCTGCTCGAAGGGGCTCACCATGGCCATGGCGGACAGCCCAATGGTGTCGAGGGACAGGTTGTTGATCAACAGCGACTCGTTCGGGACGCTCGCGCGGTCGTAGAACACACGGCCCCCCACCATCACCATCTCGTGGACCTGAGCCTTGGCGTCGACGCCCGCCCAGAAGGTGTTGCGGTGGTCGCGGGCCCAGACGCGTGGCTTGTTGACCAGCTCCAGGGTCTCGGCACGGATGTCCGGATCGGTGAGGTCGTCGGAGAGCTGGTCGTCGGCGATGATGGTCTTGATCTCGTAGTCGCTGAAAGCGGACCAGCCGACCCAGCTGCCCATGGCCTCGAGGCGCACCATCTCGGTGGGGAAGTACACGACGCCGAGGTTGACCCGGGAGGGAAGCGAGTAGCCGACTTCGCCACGGCCCTTCATCGTCACGTCGCAGATGCCTCGGTCCTCCGCGGCGAACCGGGAGAGGAGGTCGTACTCGGGGGGACAGTTGAAGTCCAAGGTGAGGGGGCCCTCGTGGTCGAGGCGCACGCCCTTGTTGAAGGCCACGGAGATGCCGAGCTCTTCGATGGGGGTCACGTAGATGCCGGCACCGAAGGACACCTTGCGGTCCTTGAGGGCGTCGAAGTCGGCGGTGGTGGCGTAGCCGGAGTTCTCGATGTAGCCGTCGCGGAACGAGCCGGGGGGCCGGTCGGAGCCGAGGGTGTCCGCCACGGCGAAGGCCAGGTCCGGGTAGGCGCTGGTGTCGACCACGGAGCCCCAGCTGCTGTCGATGACGTTGACCGAGCCGCCCAGGGAGACGAGCTCCTTGATGCGGTAGCTGGCTGCGACGATGATCTGCGGGGCACGGATGTCGCCCGAGCGGAGGTGGTAGGCGTTGGCGCCCGTGGGGTCGTCGATCTCGCCGCCGGTGGCCGTGGGCACCGCGATGCCCGCCCCGATGCCCAGGCCCTCGATGGTGAAGTCCGAGCTGACGCCGACGAAGGGCACGACCTGGGCCAGGCTCACCTCGCCTCGCCCGGAGTAGTCGTAGTTCGTGGGGTAGCCGAGCGCGTCGAGGGGCCGGAGCTCTTCCTGCGCCGGGTCGTAGTTCACGTCGCCGTAGGGCGGGTTGGCTCGGTCGGAGTAGACGTTGGCCAGGACCGGGGCGCCCTCGATGATGAACTGAGTGCCGCCGCCGACGGCGAGGCCGGCGGGGTTCCACCACAGGGCGGTGGGGTTGGTGGCACCGGGCGTCCCCCAGGCTCCGCCCACTTCGAGCAGATCGAGGCCGGCGGCGTTCGCGGAGAGAGTGAGGAGTGCGGCGAGCAGCACGGGGCCTCCTGGCTGGGTGGGGTCGCGGCCCACCGTAGCCTGTGGGCGCGGCGTTCGCCGGTGCGGATGGACGCGAACGACAGCTTGTTGTCAGGGGTTCCGACCCCATCGAGCAACGGGTCCTCGTCCTCGGCCTCTCCCCGGCGGCGCTCAGTTGCAGCCAGGACTGGGGGCCGTGCTCAGGTCGAGGGTGAGCGGGTCCAGCCACGTGATCACGTTGGTGGCCTTGGGGTCGTTGTCCTCGACGTTGGCCCCGGTGTGGGCCCACACCTCGTTGCCGCCGGTCTCGAGCACGACGTCGGCGCCGTCCATGGCCCAGACGACGTGGCCGGTGCCGTGCACGACGAGCTCGGAGCGGTCCTCGACGTACCAGACGCCGTTGTTGCCGGTGGTCTCGACGTCGTTGTTTTCGCAGATCCAGCCCTCGTCGTTGTCGTAGGTGAGGGTGAGGTCGTCGTCGATGACCTGGGCGGCGGCCGAGACCACGACGGTCTCGGGGGGCTGCGGGCCGAGGAGCAGGGTGGCGATGTCGATGGCACCGAGGTCGAGGTCGAGGGCCACGCCGGTGCCGCTGGGGTCACGCTCCAGCTCGATCTCTGGAAGGGCCAAGCCTTCGCCGAGCAGGTCGGCGAGGGGGAAGGAGATCATCCCGTTGATCACCCCGAGGGCAAGGCCGAAGCCCGCCTGCAGGCCCTCGGCGAGGCCCTGCATGTCTTCGTTTTCTGCACTCTCCCCCGTGGGGACGAGGATGACCTGGGGGTCGGAGAGCACCACGCCGGCAGCATCTCCGGTGATCTCCACTGCGGCCGCGGCGTCGAGGAACATCTTGAACTGGACCTGCTCGCCGAACTCGCCGCCGGGGGTGTTCACGGTGAGCACGGTGTCGCCGAGCTGAACCCGGGTCTGGCCGTCGCGCTCGAGCCACACCGGGGGCAGGCCCATCTCGAGGGCGAGGCTGCCCTCGCCGGCGCCGCCGAACAAGGAGAGGATGACCAAGGTCTCGGGGGAGTCGAGGGGAAGCTCGAGGTCGAGGGCGCCGCTGGCCCACACCTCGTAGAGCATCCGGTTCATCAGGCTGTCGCTGACCTGCACCAGGGTGTTGTTTCCGGTGCGGGCGGTGGGGGCCGGAAAGTCGAGGTGCCCCGGGGTGGTGGGCTGGGGGCCCTCCACATCGATGGCCATGGCCATGGAGAGGTAGACACCGTCGGTGTCGACGCTGGCGTCATCGAAGGCGGGCCAGACCACCAGCGTGTTGCCGAACAGGTCGAGCTCGGTCTTGAGATCGATGCTGGAGATCATGCCCTCGATGGTGTCGCCGAGGCTGGGGCCGAGGGCCGCGACCTGGTCCTCGATGAGGTCGGCGACGTCGTCGTCGTCGAGGACGAGCCAGTCGACGATCTCGAGCAGTCCGGTGTTGAGGTCGAAGCCCTGGAGCTCGGCCGTGACGTTCTTCAGCTCGACCTCGAGGTGGCCGTTGCCGTCGGTGGAGAGATCGATGGTGGCGTACAGCACGATGGCATCCGCCTCGATGTCGGCGCCGAGATCGATGTCGAAGCCGAGGATGGCGTCGACGATGGTGGCATCGACCGGAAGCACGAAGTTCGGGAGGATGAGCTCCATCTCCAGGCCGTTGGGGCCGGGCACGAGGGAGATGGTGGGCTCGTCGAAGCGGAGGTTGCCGAGGTTGACCACCGCGTCGGGGCTGTCGACCAGAGGGTTGAGGGCCTGCAGCTGGGGGTTGAGGAAGTCGGGCTCGATGAAGGAGCCGGCCACGGCGGACAGGTCGTCGAGGGCGGCCTCGGAGAGGTGCACCTGCACGGCGTCGTAGACGGGGCCGTCGGGGAGGGCGTAGTTGCCGGCCAGCACGGCGCCGAAGTCCCGGTGGGCCCCCCCGTCGATGTCGGTGCCGGTCAGGTCGAGGGGGTTGATGCCCACGACGAGGTCGGTGTTCTGGTCGAAGGCGCCCCCCGAGACGTCGACCGTCGCACCGTTGAGGTCGACCTCGTCCATGGCCTGGGCCAGGCCGGGAATCGGCTGCGAACCGCTGGCCAGGAAGGCGCCGGAGCCGGTGAGCTCGAGCAGGGCATCTTCGATGGTGAAGTTGGTCTCGGTCTCGCTGGTGGTGCCGTCGAGGCCGTTGGGATCGGCGCCGAGCTCGCCCTTGGAGCCGCCGCAGGCGAGCAGGAGGAGGAGGATGGTCATGGCGACTCCAGCGTGGACCTACAGGTCCAGAGCGAGGGTGGTGGACGCGCCGCTGGCGTCCCGGGTGATGGCGGCGTCGTCGAAGGTGAAGGTCCCGATGGTGGGGAGCGGGAACTCCAGGGTGCCCAGCAGGGCGAGGAGGTCTTCGACCGGGAGGGAGCCCTCGACCAGTCGGGTGATGGTCTCGTGGCGCGCCGTCCAGTCGGTGCCTCGCACGATGTAGCTCACCTGAGGGTCGGTGACGGTGCCGAGCAGGGATCCATCGGCGATCTCGAGGTCGATCGCCGCCGACAGGGCGCAGGCGAAGTCCACATACTCGCCATTGTCGCCGTCGGGGGTCTCGACTCGGAGAAGCCACTCGCCGACCTGCAGGCGGGGGGCGCCGTCTTCCTGGACCAGCACGGGCGGGAGCATGGCTTCCAGCGCGATGGAGCCGCCGTTGGTGCCGCCGAACTCCACGAACAACTCGGGGTCGAGCAGGCCTTCGTCGCTGTCGATGCTCAGGTCGAGGACCCCGCCGGCCCACAGCTCGTGGAGCACCCGGTTCACCAGGTCGTCGGAGACGATCATGCCCAGATCGGTGCCGATGAGCGGGGGCAGGGATGCGCCGCCGTGCAGCGTGCCTGGGGCGGACTTCGTGCCGGCGATGGGGACCTGGACGTCGAGGTCCATCACGAGGCTGAGGCCGTCGTCGTCGACCAGGGCGGTGCGGAAGCCTGGCGTGATCACCGCGGTGGTCTCGAGGAAGGGCAGCTCGGTGGGGGTGTTCAGGCCGGCGAGCGCGGCGTCGAGGAGGACGGGGAGGCCGGCCTCCACCTGGGCGATGAGTTGGGCCTCGAGGATGCCCTGGAGGTTGCTGGTGAACAGTCCCTCGAGGGCGTCGCCCGGGATTGCGGAGACGTCGTACCAGAAGCCTCGCAGCTCGATCGTGGGGTCGAGGACCTCCATGTCGAGGCCTCCTTCGCCGTCGGTGCCGATGCGGAGCTCGCCGGAGATGATGGCCTGGTCGCAGCCGATGGTGGCCTCGGTGTCGAAGCCGATGCCGATGATGGCGCCGTCGACGGGCAGGCCGATCTCCACGGTGGGGAGCACCAGCTGGATGACGAGGGTGCCGGGGACGGGGTCGATGCCGAGGTCGGCAGGGCCGAAGTCGATGGAACCGACGGAAGCGGAGAGCTCGACGGCATCGAGGCCGAAGATGCCGAAAGACTCCTCGAAGACGGGGGGGCCGCTCCCAAGGCCCTTGGAGAGCGTGATGGGGTCGAGGGCGTTCTCCACGACCTGGGCCAGGGTGTCGAAGGCGTCGGTCTCGATGCGGACCTGTGCGGCCTGTTCCACGGGGCCCTGAGAAGGCGCGAAGGTGCCTGCGAGCACGCTGCGGCGGGCCAGCCAGGTGTCGCCGCCGGCGTCCGTGCCGAGGGCCTCGTAGGTGTTGATGCCCCAGGCCGCGGTGACGTCGGCCTCGAAGGAGCCGGCGCTCAGGGTGGCGGCGCTGCGCTCGGCCTCGGCGGGGCTGACCACGCCGCCTTGGGTGGTGACGTCGACCGACACGAGGTCGACGGCGGTGCCGGCCAGGCGGTGGGTGCCGACCTCGAGGAAGGCGGCCGCGGCAGGGGCGTCGATGCGGATGGTGGGACTGCCGACCGCGGGCTGGACGTCGTCGACCTCGGCCTTTCCAGAGCAGGCGACGAGGAGGGCGAGCATGGCGACGGGACGGGGCATCAGACCTCGGGGTGTCCTGACAGTGTGCAAGAAGCGATCCGCCACCCGCAAGGCCGATGGGCAAGGCGTGCTCGCCGTCGGCGCGGCATTGATGTCGCGCGGGGCGAATGGGGGTGGGGCTCGGTGGGGGCAAGGGAGGGTGCCGTGGCCCCCTCCGAAGGGCACCTTACTGGGTACGATGCTACGTCGCGTCCCGGAGGTCGGATGCCGAAGAAAGCCTGCGCCCGCTGCGGCAACATGTACGCCGAGGGCAACCTGCTCTACACCGATGACGGGCAGATTTGCTACGACTGCGAGTCGGAGATCGAGGACCAGAAGGCCCACGAAGGCAAGATCCGGTCGTTGATCATCTCGGGTCCCGTGCTGGCCTTCGCAGGGCTCGCGGGCATGGTGGGGGGCATCATCCCCATGCTGGGGCTGATCTTCCTCGCGCTGACGCCGTTCATCGGCCTGTTCGGTATCGTGCAGGGGATCCGGGCCATCCTGGCCGCGACCCGGGAGCCGAACCTGTCTCAGGGGCAGAAGACCGGGCTGCTGGTGTCGGGGGCGCTCACCACGTTCTGGTGCCTGGGCGTGATGGTCGGCGGGTCGGGGATGTTGATTCTCTCGCTGCTGGCGCTGGCCGCCATGAACCTCTGAGGCGTCGCACCTACGGCGTGACCTGACTCGACCCGTACACGTCGATCCAGCGGTTCGGGCCGTTCCCCTGGTCGATGTAGTCGAAGCTGGCCGCAGGGAGCTCGACCTGGGTTCCGGCTACGTCTCCGTACAGCTTGCCGTCGAGGGCCCAGCCGATCCACGACGAGGCGGCGAGGTCCTCAGGTCCGAGCGTCGCGTCGGCGAGGACGTCGGGGCAGTCGGTGTCGAGGGCGACCTCGGTGATCTCCCACGCTCCTTCGCAGCTGGGGCACTGGGTCTCGCCTGCTCCGGCGAAGCTCAGGGAGGCGATGCAGGTGGCGTCGACCCCGGTGCGTCGCACCAGCAGCAGTCCCTGCGTGCTGAACTCGTCGATGCACAGCCCGAGGTGGTGCTCGACCGCCACGACGTCGTCGAAGACCGGGGCCGCCTCGAGGGAGAAGGAGGTGGTGGTGGGCTCGCACGGAGGGCGCAGGGCGCCCGTGTCCTGCACGATGCTGGCGGGGGTGCAGGCGGAGACGAGGAGGGCGACGAGCGGGATGCGCATGCCCCATGGTGCCTCGGGGGACGCCCACCGGCGGACCGGGGTGGGGGTGGTCGCCATCAGCGGGAGAGGGGGGCAGGCTTGTGCCCCAGGATGGGCTTGAGTCGGGCACACATCTCGGCGTCGCCCGCGTGGCACAGGCGGAGGTCGATCATGCCCCTGCGGTGGTCGATCAGGTGGCGGAACAGCCCCTCGGCCTGGGGGCTGGACGCGGTCGGAGCCAGTCCCTCGTACACCTCGAGCACCGAGCGGCTCTCGGGGACCTCCGCCATGGGGTCGTAGTCCGACGGCTCCCGAGGGGTCGGTCGGAGGTGGAGCCCGGTGCCCGCGTCGGCCGCGGGATCGAAGGCGGCGGTGTAGCGGACCCGGTCGTGGTGCGTCCTCACGGTGCACGAGGCGTGGTCCCGCGCCTTCGTCCGCAGGACCCCGTCGAGGCCGGTGTCGCCGTCCACGCCGCAGCCGAAAACATGGGCGCCGGCGACGGGCTGGCCCTCGGAATCCCGCACGATGACGGTGACGGGGACCCAGGTGATGGGCTCGATGGTGCAGCGTACGGCCTGCCCGGCTTCGGTCGCCGACCAGCTGACACGGAGCTTCGTTTCGTACTCGGGTCGACCCTTTTCGTTGTGGCCCACCTGAGTCTCGATGACGTGGGTGCCGGCAAGGCGGGTCTCCACGTTGGAGTACCACCCGTTGTGGATGCGCTGGGAAAACATCCCTACGAGGCGGCCGTCGACCTCGGCGCCGACCGGGCAGTGGACGGAGACGTAGCCCAGCACGTGGGCGATGTCGGCGTGGGCCTGGGCGTAGCCGGAGGGCGAGTCTTCGGCGGGGCCCGCGAGGGCGGTGGCGAGCAGGAACGCGAGCATGGGGCCTCCCATGCCTTCATCCTACGCGACGAGGCGAAGAACCCGCGGGATGGACAGGTCGCGGCTCATCCGCCCCGGGGCAGCGGGATGGGCTGGAGCACGGTCGTGGGGATGTCGACCTCGCCGAAGTTCGCATCGGCCATGGACTCGGCGAAGCAGGCGTCGAGGGCGTCGAGGGCCACGCCTTGGTTCTCGATGTGGATCTCGACCCGCTCGCCATCCTCGTTGGGCTCGGGCAACACCGTGGCCCGCACGATGGGCCGCCCCTCGACGGGACCGAAGGTGGAGATGTGCTCCGTGTAGCAGGCCACGAGGAGCGGGTGCCGGTCGAACAAGGCCGACGCGATGCCCCGGTCTTCGACGTCGTACACGCGGTCGGGATCGACCGGGGGACGCTGGGCGACCTCCGGTACATAGGCGCGCGGCGGCGGGGCGGTGTTCCAGCCCGGGTCGTCGTCGTCGGCCGGCGCTACTCGACGGGCGGGTGCGGGACTGGGTGCCGGCTGGAGCCGGGGGGGCGGCCGGGGGGCCTCGATGGGGGGCGGCGCGCCAGGCAGCTCGCCCCCGGTGTCGGGCACGAGCAGCACCGCCCCGAGCAGGGCCAGCAGCCCGCCCAGGCCGATGGCGACCCCGATGGCGATCCGCTGGTCCACTCAGATCACCATCGACTCGGCGTGGGCGTAGGCCCGGCCGATCTGGAAAGCGTCGAGGGGCACCGAGGTGCCCTCGAGGTCCATGGCGTCGAGGTCGTGGCCGGCATCCGCCAAGGCGGTGGCGACCCTGGCCGTGAAGGGGGCCATCATGGCGCCGTGGCCGCTGAAGCCCACCAGGCGAAGCAGGTTGGGTCGCTTCCGGTCGAAGCCCAGGAAGGGGTTGTGGTCCGGCGTGGTGGCGTAGTAGCCGCCGGTGGTCGCCGAGAAGCCGTCGAAGGACTCCAGGTCGGGGATGACCGCGGCGAGCTCCATCCACAGCTCGAAGGGCTTGGCATCGATGCCGCCGTCGTGGCTGTAGTCGGCCTCGATGGCGTCCTGGTCGTCGTACGCGAAGGCCCAGTCCGGTGGCGTGTCGTGCTTCTTGCCCATGAGCAGGGTGTCGGCGTTGTCGGGCCGGCAGTAGGCGCCAGTGGGGGCAATGGTGAGGGGCATGTGGGCGAGGGTGTCGGCGGACATCGGGCCCCCCCGGGCCAGGAACCACAGGTAGCGCTTGAGGGGCGCGACCTCGAGGAGATCGGCGCCCAGGACCTCGCCGAGGCGTCGGGTCCAGGCGTTGGTGGCGTCGACGAACAGGTCGGCGGCGAACGTGCCCTTGGGGGTGGTGACCGACGCAATGCGGTCGCCGGACAGGGTGCAGCCGGTGACGGGCGCCTTCTTCACGAGGGTGCCCCCGAGCTCCTCGACCCGGCGTGCCCCCTCGTTGTAGATGAGGTGGGGGTACAGGAAGCCGTCGGTGGCGCAGTGGGTACCGCCGAGCAGGGCCTCGCCGACCCACGGGAAGCGCTCCCGCAGGGCTGCCCCGTCCAGCATGTCGACCTCGAGGCCCACGCTCCGCTGCATCTCGACGACCTTGCAGGCCTCGGCCCAGCGCGTCGCGTCGTCGTGGAGGAACAAGTAGCCGTTCTGCACGATGACGGGCTCGCCGGTCTCGACCTCGGTCTGGAAGCGGCGGTAGAAGTCGACGCAGTAGCGCATGCCCCACACGGTGCCCGGGGTGCTGAACTGCTGCCGGATGCCCGCGGCGGTTCGGCTCGACGAGCCCGCCCCGACGTGGGCCCCCTCGAGCAGGGTGACCTGCCATCCGTCGAGGAGGAGCTGACGGGCGGTGAGCACGCCGGTGATCCCGGCACCGATGACGACAGCGTGGCGTTCGGCCAAGGCTTCCTCCGTCGAGCAGGCCCTCTGGGGGTTGCGGCTCGTGCCGGGGTGCTTAACCGTCGCGCAACACCGGAGGAACCGATGACCATTCGTCCCCTGCATGACCGTGTCCTGCTCCGTCGCAAAGACCCCGAAGAGAAGAGCAAGGGAGGCCTCTTCCTTCCGTCCGCTTCCCAAGAGAAGAGCCAGCTCGCCGTGGTGGTTGCGGTTGGCACCGGCCGTCTGCACGACGACGGCACCATCACCCCCCTCAAGGTCGAGCCGGGCATGACCGTGCTCCTCGGCAAGTGGGGCGGCGACGAGATCGAGGTCGGCGGCCAGAAGCAGCTGATCGTCCGTGAGGCCGACATCCTCGCCGTGATGGGCTGAGGGTGTCCGCGGCAGCGATCCCCCTGCGTCCCGTCACCCGTCGCTCGGTGCAGGAGCAGGCGAGGTCGCTGCCCAAGGAGCTTCCCCTGGAGGCCCTGGCGGAGGCTCGCGACGAGCCCCGCTTCGTGGTGCTGCTCCTCGCTGCCCTGCAGGCTGGGCGCGACGTCGACGCGTCGATCCTGGCGACCGGGGCCGCGCTGCTGCGGGATCCGCTGTACCTGGGGGCGGCCCTCGGTCGGCTCTCGGGGGATGTCGCCAAGGGAGCTGTGGCGGCCCTGGAAGACGGTCGGGTCGTCGACCCCTGGCTTGGGGCGTCGTTGTGCTTCTTCGCCGCCGTGTGGTGCCAGCGGGAGCAGCAAGCCCCCCCGAAGGCGCTCGCTCGCTGGACCCGCCTGTTCGCTCGACGGGCCGATGGCGACGACGCCACCGCGGCCTGTGCCTCGGTGGCCCGACTGCTCGGCGACGACGACCTCACCACGCTGATGGCCGGGGTGTCGGGAGCGGAGTGGGACGAGGTGATCACCGACACGTCGGAATGGCTGCTGCGGGCCTTCGTCGGCGATCCGGCCGATGCGGTGCCGGAGAACGCGCCCGCCGTGGCGCGGACCGGCCCCAAGATCGGCCGCAACGACCCCTGCCCGTGTGGGTCGGGCAAGAAGTACAAGCGCTGCTGCCTCGGCAAGCCCCTGGCAGGGCCTCCCGTGGTGCGCACGGTCGACGACCTGATGGCGTTGTCGCTGCCCGAGCTGCTGGGGCTCGACCTGCCGACCCTGGCCCCCGAGCTGGCGGAGTGGGTGCTCGAGGAGCTGCTGTACCTGGGGGAAGGGGAGGCGCTGCTGGCACGCCTCGATGCGGCGTCGGAGGCCACGGCGCTGGACCTCCGAGAGCGGCTCGTCACCTACCGACTCTCCCTCGCCGACGTGGCTGGCGCACGGGCGGCTGCGGGGGGACTCGGCAAGGGGGCCTGGTCCCTGGTGGAGGTCGGGACCGCCACCCCCGCGAAGGCCGTGAAGGCGCTGGAGAAAGCGGCGCGGGGTGCGGTCGACGAGGACGGCGTCGACCGGCTGATCGACGTCGTGTACGCAGGGCTGTTCTCTCCGTTTCCGGCCCTCGGCATCCTGGTGGCTCGGGGGGCCATTGCCGACGAGCGCGTGGAGCAGGAAGCGGCGTGGCAGCTCATCGCCACCCTCCACGAGCGCCGCGACCAGCACGGCCTGGGTCCCTGGGACGCCTCGGCGACCTGGCGGGAGGGGCAGGCTCCTGGCCGCGTGGCGGTCGACAAGAAGGCCCTCGAGGGGGTCCGGCAGGAGCTGTCGACCCATGAGGCGGCCCGGCGGGAGGCTGAGCGGGCCTTCACGCGGGCCGAGAAGGAGCGAGCGCGGCTGGAGAGCGAGGCGACCCGTGCCAAGCAGGAGGCGGCGAGGGCCGTGACGGGCGGCGCGGACGCCCAGGAACTGGCGGTGCTGCGGGCTGAGCTGCAGGCCCTCAAGGGCATGCACAAGTCCGTGCACGAGGAGCGGAATGCCCTGCGCCGCGAAGTGGCTCAGTGGCGGGCGCAGGCGGACGAGGAGGCCGTGGAAGAAGAGGAGGCCGTGGAGCCCCTCGACGTCGACGCCGACGAGGGCGGCGATGGGACGACCGCCCCGTCGGGCATCCGAGTGCCCGAGCTGCCGGAGGGCTTCCTCGACCACGTGAACCGCCTGCCGCCGGCGACGGGCCGCACGGCGATGGCGAGGCTGGGCGAGCTGTGCAGCGGCCGTCCCACGGGGTGGCGGGAGACCAAGCCGCTGCAGGGCTTCGAGAACGTGTGGCGCGTCAAGGTGGGCCGGTCCTACCGGATGTTGTTCCGGGTGCACGACGGGCGGCTCGAGGTGCTGGACTTGGTCCACCGGCAGGACCTCGAGAAGAAGTTGAACCAGCTGGTGGCGCTGCGGTAGCTCACCCGCACCCGCCGGGTGGGTCGTCCACGGTGTCTTCGAGGCGGCTCTCCACGGTCGAACGCATGGACGGCGTCAGCGAGGGCAGGCGCGGCGCGATGGCCTCCGGTCGACCATGACGGACGAGGGCCCGCCCGAGGGCGCCGAGGGCGCCCGTGCCGTGCTCCGCTGTCCACGCCGACTCAGCGGCGTCGAGGTGGGGTGCGGCCCAGGCCAAATCGGCGTTGCACAGGCCCTTGGCCGCCGCGATGAGCACCTGCTCGTGTTCGCTCGCCAGGCCGGGTGCGAGGGCGGGCGAGGGGTCGACGCCGAGGCGGCCCACGATGGGCAGGAACCGCCCCGACACCGCGGCGTACTTCTCGTCGGGGTCCGGCACGGCGAGGGCGACGATGCGGTCCGCGTGGGCCGCGAGCGCGTCGAGGGGTAGGCGAGCGATCACGAAGGCCGGCCCCTTGCGCTGCACGGGGGGGTGCGCTTCGTTCTCAGCGATGGTGAGGAGCCGCTCCAGGTGGGGCAGGATGGCCTCGGGGTGGTGTTGGGCGTAGCCCGTGAGGCCCCCGAGGACGGACGGACGGACCCGTGGGTCCTCGAGGAGGGCGGCGAGCAGCTCGTGGTCGGGGGGCTCGTCCCGCAGCTCCCGCAGCGCCCGCTCGAGGGCCTTCTGCTGCTCGTCGCTGATCTCCCCGACGGTGTCGAGGTGGTGGCGCACGATGTCGTAGGGGGAGGCTGCGGGCGGGTCGGGGGCCTCTACGCGGTAGCCCATCGCCTCGCGGAGCAGCGCGACGAGGTCCATCTCCTCGCGATGCACGCTCCTCACACCTTGGATTCCGGCGTGGGTGGCGTTGACGCTCTGTGGGGCGAGGGTGAAGGGGATCCACAACCGATACGCGTCCATGTAGACGAGGCGCCAGCTGGGCTCTCCTGGCGTACCGCGCCCCTCGGCCACCCGGACCTCGGCCTTGGGGCCGTAGGGAAAGTCCCGGGGCAGCGGATGGGACTGGACCGTCCAGGCGAGCCACGGCCCCGTCAACGTGCCGCCGGGCTCGGCGACCAGGCACTTGCCGGAGCGGCCGAACGCGTCGAGGCCGGGTGGGCGGTATCCCCCTTCCCAAGGGGGGCAGGGGTCGGCGTCCAACCGGCGATAGACCGTGCGCCCCACCCCCGGGACATCCACACCCAGGGCATCCACCTCGTCGCCGAAGAGCAGTGCTGCGCAGGTGTCGGTGCAGGCGTGGCTGGCCTGCTGCCGGCCGACCTTGGAGATGTCGGACAGCACCAGCGTCAGCTCCCGCGGCGCGTCCCTCGGTGGCGAACCCAGCGGGGCGGAGGCGCCGACCCTTGCGATCGCCCGTCGCTCGCCCAGCCGGTCCCACAGCCCCGGGGCGACGGCCAGGCCTGCGGTGGCCGACAGCCCGATCAGCCAGATCAATGGCGCTGGGAGCAGCTCGAGTCGGCGCACCGCGACGCCGAGGGCGATGGGGTGGGCGTAGATCACGATCGTTGGCAAGACGAACATGGGAAGCAACGCACAGCCCAGCGTGAAGTAGGCGAGGATCGTCACCAGCGCGGGGGACATCCACAGGACGAAGAGCACCAGATCGCACGCGAGCAGCAGCACGAGGGCCACTGCGGGGCGGATCCGTGTCCAACAGCCTCGCTTGTCGGCCATGACGGGACCTCCGCCGAGAGGGTCCCGCGGGGGAGGCCGCCTGTCCAGGGCCTGGGTGGGGGTTTCAAGCCCCGTTCACGTGGCGTTCACGGGCTTCCAGGATGCAGGCCGCGTGCCTGTCGGAGTGCTTCGGGAGGGGAAGGCGGGGATGGGGCACCTGCTTCGAAACTGGGAAAGCGCGCCATGCGACGGAATGCCACGTCGACGAATCCGACGTGGGAGGCACGTTGGTGGGGCGAGGTGCATGGTGCGTTGGACTCTGATGGTGGTGGCCCTGGCGGCCTGCGGTGGGGCGAAGGACGACGGCGGCACGGTGGAGGTGGGGAACACCCCGACCACCAGCGAGACGGACCCCACCGATGCCACGGGCGACGACACCGATGTCACGGACACCACGGACACCACGGACACCACGGACACCGACGACACGGGCACCGACACCATCCCGACGATCGACACGGCGCTCCCTGGCGACCCCTTCGACCTGGCCCTCGATCCACCCGCGACCGTGGAGAACGGCCGCTTCTCCACCGCGGACGTGTGCGCCGAGTGCCACGACAACGTCGCCTCCGCCACGGCCATGCGCGACGAAGACGACCGGCCCATCGCTCCCTACGACCTGTGGCAGTCGTCGATGATGGCCAATGCCGGACGGGACCCGCTGTGGCGGGCGCAGATGAGCGCCGAGCTGGCGGCCACGCCTGCCGCAGCCGACGCGATCGGAGCCAAGTGCACGCGATGCCACCTGGGGATGGCCGCGGAAGACGCGGCGCTCACCGGCTCCCCGGCCTTGACCGCCGACGTGCTGACCGCGGGGGGCGAGGCGACGAACCTCGCCCTCGATGGGGTCAGCTGCACGCTGTGCCACCAGATCGATCCGGAAGGCCTCGGTGAGGAGGCGTCCTTCGGGGGGGGCTTCGCCACGGCGGGGACGTCGACCATCTACGGCCCTCACGCCGACCCCTTCGCGCACCCGATGGAGATGCACTCGGGCTTCACCCCGGAGGAGGGCGATCACGTGTCCCAGGGCGAGCTGTGCGCCACCTGCCACACGCTCACCACCCATGCGCTGGACGCCAGCGGGGCCGAGACCGGCGGCACCATGGTCGAGCAGGCGCCCTACCTGGAGCTCATGCTGTCGGACCACGCCGACAGCAGCTGTCAGTCCTGCCACCTGCCCAAGGACAGCGTGGACGGGGAGCCGATCTCCACCCACATCGCCCACAACCCCAGCGGCCAGAACTTCCCGCCCACCTCGGAGCGAAGCCCCTATGGTCGGCACGTGCTCGTGGGCGGAAACACCCTCATCCCTGCCATCCTGCGCGACTGGTCGGCGGTGCTCAAGCCACGCGCCACTGCGGCGGCCTTCGACGCCACCATCGAGGCGGCCCGCACTCAGCTCGCCGAGCGCACGGGGAGCGTTGCCGTGGACGGCTTGGTCGTCGAGGGCGACGAGCTGCGCTTCGATGCCGTCGTCACCTCCTTCGCGGGCCACAAGCTGCCCACGGGCATCCCGGTCCGGCGGGTGTGGTTGCGCACGCAGGTCACCGATGCCGCGGGCACGGTCGTCTTCAGCCACGGGAGCTGGGACGACGCCGGGCGCATCGTCGATGGCTCCGGGGCGCCGCTGGCCGCCGAGTCGGCCGGGGGCCCCGTGCTACCCCACATCGACGCGGTCGACAGCGCCGACGACGTGGTGGTCTACGAGGCCATCATGGCCGACGGGGCCGGCGACGCCACCTGGCGCCTCCTCAGGGGCGAGGGCTGGGTCAAGGACAACCGGCTGCTGCCTGCGGGCTTCGACCGGGTCCAGGGTGCTGCCGCCGACATCGACGCGGTCGGGGTCGATGGGGATCTCGACTTCGTTGGAGGTACGGACCGGGTCCACTACACCCTCGACGTGACGGGGGCGGTTGTGCCCCTGGCGGTCGAGGTGGAGCTCGTGTTCCAGCCGCTGTCTGCCCGCTGGGCCGACGAGCTGTTCGCCAGCGGCACCCCCGAGGCCCTCGCCTTTCAGGTGATGTACGAGTCGGCAGCCCGCGGACCCGAGCGGATCTCCCTCGTGCAGGCCACCACCCCCTGAGGGGCCGATCGGGCCTCGTCCCGTTTGCCCGGCACGTTAGGTGGGAAGGTCACCCCAGGAGGACCTGTGAGCACCCAGCCCGACCTGCCCGTCTCCGGCCGTACCCCGTCCCTCGCCGCCTTGAGCAGCGAGGTCGACGCCCCCACGGCAGAGGAGCTGCGTCAGGCCTACCGGGTAGCCACCCGATCCCGTGCGGCGGAGGAGCACATCGTCCGGCTCGTGAGCCGCGGCGAGGTCAAGTTCGCCATCTGGGGTCCGGGGGAGGAGATCCACGGCACCGCCACGGCCCTCGCGCTGTCCCGTGTGGTCGATCCCGACCACTTTGCCTTCGTGGGCCACTACCGCTCGGGTTCGCTGTGCTCTGCCTGGTGCGAGCACACCGGGGTCACCGACTTCACCCAGCGCATGCTGCGGCAGCAGTTCTCCCGGGCCACCGACGCCATGAGCGGCGGGCGGCAGATGGTCTACCACCTGCACATTCCCGAGGCGGGCATCCTGCCCATCCAGTCCCCGGTGGGCATGCAGCTGGGCAAGGCTGCTGGCTATGCCCTCGGCTACAAGCTCAAGGGCATCACCGACGGCGTGACCATGGGCATCGTCGGCGATGGCAGCACCGCCGAAGGCGACATGCACGACGCGATGAACGCCATCAGCGTGTGGGACCTCCCCACCATCGTCATGGTCACCGACAACGGCGTCGCCATCAGCACCACGCCCGACGAAGGCCGTGGGATCAAGGACTTCAAGGCCTATGCAGAGGGCTTTGGCCTGGCGCACTTCTCCTGCGACGGCCGTGACTTCCACTCGGTCTTCGAGTGCATGGTGAAGGCAGCCACCCACTGCCGCGACCAGCAGCGAGGCTGCATGGTCCACGTACAGAACCTGCCTCGCTTCAACGGCCACAGCTCTGCCGCCGACGTCACCTTCGACCTCGGCCAAGACGACCCCATCCTCACCTTCGGCAAGGAGCTGGTGGAGAAGGGCGTGCTCGAGACGTCCGACATCATGCGTCGCATCGAAGGCACGGGCCGCGACTTCTTCGCCCACCACGAGCTGGGCACGGTGATGAAGGAGGAAGACGAGCAGATCAAGGTCATCCTCGACCAGGTCCGCGAGGAGCCTCACCCGGACCCGTCGACCCTGTTCGACCACGTCTACGCACCCTTCCCCGACCATGCGGAGACGCCCCCCGGCGAAGGGACCACCAACGTCAGCTACGCGGGCGCCATCCGCTCCGCCCTCGACAAGCTGATCACCCGCAAGCGGGGCTTCATCGCAGGGCAGGACGTCGGCCGTCTCGGTGGCGTCATGACGGCCACGGCCGGTCTCAAGGCCAAGCACCCCGACCACATCGTCGACAGCCCGCTGAACGAGCCCCTCATCCTGGGCATCTCCACCGGCTTGGCGCTCCACGACGACCTGATGGCCCTGCCAGAGATCCAGTTCGGCGACTACTCCCTGAACGCCTTCCACTGGCTCGTGTACCTGGGCAACATCCGCTGGTCGAACCTCGGTCAGGCCAAGGCCAAGCTGGTGCTCCGCATGCCGACGGACCCCTTCGGCGGCGGCGCGATGTACCACTCGATGTCCCTCGACGGGTACTTCTGCGGCATCCCCGGCCTCGTGATCGTGATGCCGTCCACCAGCTTCGACGTCCATGGTCTGCTGCTCTCCGCCGGCGACTACGATGGCCCCGTCGTCTGCCTCGAGCCCAAGTGGATGTACCGCCAGACCCTCGGTCCGGCCTTCCCCGGCGAGCCGACGGATCCGGCCGAGATCAGCGCGCTGAAGAAGCGCATCATGCGGGCAGAGGTCCCCGACTTGCCCGACGTTCGGGTGCCGCTGGGCAAGGCCGCCATTCGCCGCGAGGGTGCCGACGTCACCGTGGTCGCTTGGGGGCGTGCGATGTGGACGGCCCTCGATGCCGCCAAGGAACTAGCAGACAAGGGCATCGACGCCGAGGTCATCGACCTGCGCACCCTCGTGCCCCCCGACATGGACACCGTCATGGCGTCCGTGGGCAAGACGGGCCGTCTCGTCGTCGCGGCGGAAGACCGAAGCTTCGGCGGCTTCGTGCGCCAGATCCAGGGCGATGCGGTCCAGCGTCGCCCGGGGCTGCTCACCCGCGCCCTCGGCCAGAAGGATGTCCCTGGCATCGCCCAGAGCCTGGTGTTGGAAGACGCCACCATCCTCACCAAGGCCGACATCGTCGCCGGGGCCGAGGAGCTGATGGAGATGGAGATGGGCAGCGGCGAAGGGCCGAGCACCACGGTGTTCGTGCCGCCTCGCTACTTCGTGGGCTGAGCGTTCGGGCGGACGCGCGCGACGCTACTCTTCGGCCGGGGCCTCGGCGCCGCCCTCCTCGGCGGGTGCGTCGACCTTGGACGGCCGCAGTCGCACGAGCACGACCGAGCTGTCGTCGCCGTCCTCGGCGCCGACGATGGCGAAGACCGCCTTGTCGCTGGTGCTGACGTGGAGTTCTTTGATGCCCTCCTCCGCGGGAGGTGGATCGGGCATCTCTTCGAAGCCGGCGGACAACACCTGAAGCACGGCTTGGGCCACGGCGGTGGGGCGTTCGGCGGGAGGAACGCTGTAGATCACTGCTTCGATGTCGTAGTTGAGGTGCTTCTCGAGGGGCATGTCGGGAGGCATGGGGATGTTGTCCGGCAGGTTCACCTGGTCGCCGCGGGCCGTCATCTTCAGCGACAGCGCCTTCTCGCCCACGGTGAGGGGCATGGCCGGGAAGTCCGGCGGATGCCTCGCGTCGGCGCCCATGCGCATCTCGATTCCAGCCATGTCCATCACGCCAGACATCATTCCGCTGCAGCCGAGGCCGGTGGCGATCAACGTGCTGGCGACGAGAGCTCGGGCGAACACACGCAGACGAAGCATGCAGGTCTCCTGGAGGGGCGGGCATCGTACCGCAGATGGACGCGATACGGCGCCCTCACCGAGCACGAGGACGTTCCATGCTGTTGTCGATTGCACTTGCCTGGGGCGCCCCCACCGCGACGTATGGCCTGGACGCGCCGGATGGCACGGCGGTCTGGGATGCCTCCGGCACGTCCCACGGATGCCTCGAAGGCGGCCACGACCGCATCAATGGGGTGGTCGAGGGTGGGGTCGAGCTGCGAGGCGGCCGCGTCGTGTTGCCGCTCTCGGCGGTGGATCCCGGCGGCGTCGCTGCGTACGTCCGAGGGGATGGAGACGGCGTGGTCCTCGCGCTCGGCGAGGTCGAGCTGTGGAGCGAGGATGGCGCTTGGGTCCTCGGCGGGCTGGTGGTCACCGACCCTCCGCCCTCCCCCGGAATCTGGCAGCATGTCGCGGTCACCCTGGACGAGGGGATCGCGACGCTGTGGGTCGCCCAGCTGCCGGTGGGCTCGACCATCATTTCGGGCGTGCCGGGACCCATCGTGGTGGGCGCTGCAGTGGATGGGAGCGACCCCTGGCGGGGGGCCGTGGACGAAGTGGCGGTGCTCGATGGTCCGGTGGCCGGCGACGACCTGCTCGTGCTCACGACCGGCTTCCGGGGACCCACCGACGGCGCCGACTGTGGCGACTACGACGGCGATGGCCTCGACGACCTCGTGGAGGCTGCCATCGGCACCGACCCCACCCGTCGAGACAGCGACAACGACACCTTCGATGACTTCACGGAGGTGGTGGACCCTTCGGATCCGGTGGACACCGACCAGGACGGTCTGATCGATGCGTTGGACGACGACGACGACAACGATGGCATCTCCAGTGTGCGGGAGCGCATCTCGGACGCCGACGGCGACGGGTCGCCGGATCTGGACCCCGACGGGGACGGCATCGAGAATGGCACCGACCTCGACTCGGACGACGACGGCGTGCCCGATCAGGTGGAAGGGACCGAGGACACTGATGGCGACGGCATCCCGGACTTCCTGGACGTCGTCGATGATCGAGCGCCAGACGGCGTCGACACCGGGTCGGTCGATGGGGCTGGAGGCGATGCAAAGAGCGACGAAGCGGGCTGTGGCTGCGCCGCGGTGAGCCGACCGGGGTGGGTGGCCTGGCTTCACCGACGTCGCTGACGTCGTCCTCAGCCCCCGCTGAACATCGCCATCACCTCGGCGGAGGTCATCGTGCCCGTCTCGTTCCCGAACTGGTAGCCGTCGGGCTTGCGGTCGATGAACACCTGGTGGGTGAACGTCAGCCCTTCGACGTCGTCCAGTGAGCCATAAGCCAGGTGGAGCGGACCCTTCGACGCCCGAAGCCGGTAGAAGAGACTCGAGCCGCAGGTGCTGCAGAAGCCGCGCTCGGCCCAGTCGGACGAGGCGTACACCGCAGGCGTGCCCTCGAAGACGACCTCGGAGGCCTGGACGTTGAGAAGGGGCCCGCCGGTCCACTTCTGGCACATCGGGCAGTGGCATGCGCCGAAGCGCGGGTGGTCGATCGTGGCGCGGTAGCGCACCGCTCCGCACAGGCATCCGCCGTCGCGTTCCATGGTTCCCTCCTGGGCATTGCACCGTCGATGCGACGCGTTGGTTCTGGAACGTGCCCTAACGTCAGTGGCCCAGGGCGGCGCGCACCAGGGGCTCCACCTCTGGGCCGGAGAGCGCCACGAACACGGTGTCGTCGCCTGCGATGGTGCCGAGCACGCCGTCGATGCCTGCCAGATCGATGGTCTGTGCGACCACGCTGGCGAAAGCGACGTCGGTCCGGATCACGAGCAAGCAACCGCCGGCGGTGGCCACCATGGTGTGCACGCGGGAGGTCATCTCGAGCTCAGGACCGAGGTGGTAGACCCCTTCGACTTTCCGGGCGCCGAGGGCCGTGAGCTCACGGGAGACGCTGGCCTGATTCACACGACGACCGGTCCGCGCCTGGAGCGCACGCACCAGCTCCCGCTGCGTTCGGAATCGGCCGGTCTCGACCAGCTCTTGTAGGACGGTCCGCCAGGCCATGGCGCGTCCTATCACGCGGCGGGGCGGACCACTGGACAACCCTTGGGGAGCCTCTGAACGTGGCGGAGGGAGCCACCGAACGTGACGGCCTGGTCGTCGAGGGACTGCCATGCCTCGGGGGGCAGCGCGTGGGTGCTCACGAGGGTCACCGACAGCCCCAGACGCGTCGCGACCCAAGCAGCCATGTCGGCGTCGGCGCCGCCGTCCCACAGGATGGCGACCTCGGTGCCTCGCGCCAAGTGGCCCCACTTGGCCACCCAAGGCGTCGCGTCATGGATCCGGTCGTGGTGGGGACCGTCGGACGTCACCCATAGGCGGCGGGCGGCGGCGGCGTGGGGCAGCTCGGAGGGAGCAGATGGGGCGTGCTGGAGCATGGAACCTCCTCGGTGATGCATAATATGCGCTGTCGTACACGGTATCAACCAGATAGTCGCCACGCATATGCGCATAAAGACAGATTTCGCGAGCCAACCTCCATCGTCGGGTGCTTCCCCTCCGAGATGCAGCGCGAGGCCGCGGGCCGCGGTCACCTGGCGGTGCTGACGGCTGGCGATCGGACGGTGGAGGGCGCACTGCCTCCGTCGGCGTTGGTGGCCGAGGGAGGGCCCGTGGACGGATCGCGCTCGTGACCACCGCAGCGGATGCGGCCAGCGTAGGCTTCGGGTCCTGCATCTCGAGCAGCATGATCGTGCCTGTGGGCTGCGCTGACGGCCAGGCCTGTGTGTGTGTCGCCATCTTCCCGTGAGCTAGGGCGCGACCCACGGCAGGATCAATCCCGCGGTCTGGTCGCAGCAACCATCCAAGTTGCGGACCACGACCGCGACCAGCAGGCGGTCCTCCAGCCGGTGCAGCCCCCGGATCGCACCGCGGCTCGAGACGGGGTCTTGGGCTTCCCAGACCGTCGCGTCCCCCCGCGTGACGCTGAGCAGCCCTCGCTCGTCGCCGTGTGGCACGAGCCCCGCTTCCGCCGCGGTGACCTCGACCAGTGCCGCGCGACGGCTGCCCTCGAGGAAGTCCTGCACCTGGGAGCCGTGCTGGTTCCACATGAAGGCGAGTTGGTCGGTGGGCGTGCTGCCCTCGAAGCTGTCGAGGCGAAGGCAGCTGGGTTCTCCCTTGGCGAGCGGGTGGGCGCAGAGCACGAGGAGGGGGCCGTCGACCGCGCCTTGGTGTCCCCAGTCGAGCACCTCCACGAGGCTCCGGCCGTCGGCGGTCACAGCCACGGGCCAGCCGGCGAGGCCGTAGCCATCCGACGGGTCGGGAGGACCCACCCAGGTCGATGCCACGAAGTCGCCGTGCACCCAGCCTCCGTCGGTCCGGATCCAGTCCTCTTGGCGCCCCAGGGTCGGGATGGGGGTGCCCGCCACGAGGGTGCGCGCGACCGTTGCGGTGGTGCTGGGCTCCGAACGCAGCCGGACCGCGGCCCGGGCGTAGCCCACGGTGCCGCCAGGGAAACAGGTGACCCCCGTGGCTCCTCGGGCGCAGCCGCCGTCGCAGGCAGAGGCGCAGAGGTACTCGGCCTCCCGCAGGAGGGCCTCCTCGGCGGAGACGCAGTGCACCGCGCCCGTGGCCTCGCTCGTGGCGCAGGTGTCCGTGCAGGCGGCCGCGCACGCTCCCTCGTCCACGTAGGTGGCAGCAGAGGGCGCGGGGGCGACGAAGGGGGCGGCGAAGGCGAGAGAGAGCCACATGCCGTCAGGGTACCCGAGCCGGCCTTCAGCGCTCGAGGGCGGGAATGAGGGCGCCGTACAAGACGTACTCGGCGTCCCAGAACCACGGGTCGTGGTCATGGGTGTCGGTGGTGACCACGACCATCAAGTCGAGGTCGGGCACCAGGTAGATGAACTGGCCGCCATAGCCCCAGGCGATCTGTACCTGGTGGCCGCGAATGGGTCGGTTCCACCAGAGCAATCCGTAGCCGTAGGGGTCGTCGGTCTGGTGGCGGGAGAGCATGTCCTGCACCCAGGGGCGTGGGACCACCTGCTCGCCCTCCCACTGACCCCCTTGGTCGATCATCAGGCCGAAGCGTGCGAGCTCTCGCGGGGTCATGTAGACGTTGTACCCGCCAGAATAGATGCCCTGGGGGTCGCGGCCCCAGTGCTCAGCGTCGATGTCTAGAGGATCGAGGAGCACCTCGTGCACGTAGTCGCACGTGGAGCGACCCGTGGCCTCCTGGAGGACCGCGGAGAGCAGGTGCGTCTGGCCGGTGTTGTAGTTGAACCGGGTGCCGGGCTCCGCCACCAGCGACTGCTCGAGGATGGCACGTACCCAGTCGCGCTCCTTCTCGATCTCCGCCTCGGTCTCGTCCTCGACCCACTCGAAGCCCGCGGTCATCTCCAGGAGCTGTCGCACGGTGATGTCTTGCTTGGCCTGGGACAGGTCGGCGGTGGCGTCGGGCAGCCACCGGCCGAGGGTGTCGTCCTGCTGGAGGTGTCCCGCGTCGATGGCGATGCCTACCGCGGTGGCGAGGAGGCTCTTGGAGGCCGAGTGGATGTTGTGGCTGTCGGTGGGGGCGGTGTTCTTGCCGTAGTGCTCCCAGGCCAGCTCCCCGTCGACGAACACCAGGAAGCTCTGCACGAAGCCGTGGGTGCCGAGCTGGTCGGAGACGTCCTGGAGCATGGCCTTGGATAGGCCCACCTTCTCGGGGGGCACTGTGGCGTACGGACCCGCGTGGTCGGTGGGGTCCTCGTAGGTGGGATTGGTCTCGTAGAAGGTCGTGCGCCCGTCGGGGCGCTCCGCGAGGGCATCGCAGCGCGGGGAGACGTACAGCGGGCTCGACATCGACGGCGGGGTCGTCGTGTTTGATGCGCTGGGCTCCACCGGGATGGCGGGCGTCGTGAGGGCCGCGGGGGCGTCCTTGGCCGGGGTGTCTGTGGGCGCCTCGGGGGCGCATGCGAGCAGCGAGAGGATGAGCGTGGTCATGCAGCCCCTCTCGGAGCGTCGACCCAGCCGTTGAGCGACTGCATCCCTCGGCTGCGTCAGGGCGCCCCATCGGCCGCGAGGCACGGGCGAGGCACCACCTCGGCGGGCATGACGTGGCCTGGATTCTTCCATCCGGCAGGGGCTGTCCACTGGCCCTCGGGCGCCTCCCAGCAGCCGTACGGCACATCGCGGTGGGTGAGCTTGCCCTCCATCGCGAAGGAGTAGTGCCACCACTCCTTCCAGTAGTTCTTCCAGCCGTGGGCGTGCATGGCGTCCCGAAGGACCAGGCGGTTCTCCATGGCCTTGCCGGTGGCCTTGGTGGTGTGGCTGGCCTCGGAGAGGGTGTCCCAAGGGGTGCCCATGTCGATGGGCTCGCCGGTGGCCAGGTCGACCACCGACAGGTCGATGGTGTTGCCCTTGTTGTGGCCGGAGCGGCGCGCGATGTAGCCGTCGTCGAGCAAGTGGACCTGGTCGGTCCGGTGGGCCCACGCGACCATGCCGAGGGTGCCGCGCAGCGGGCGGTAGGCGTCGTAGACGATGAGGCCGAGGCCCTTGGCCTTCAGGGCGTCCTGGACCTCGACGAGAGCGTCGGCGGGGGCCCGCTGGAGCCACGCCCCGGGCGAGCCGTAGCCGGGGAGTGGGGCCTCGGTGAAGTTGTCGGCGGTGTGGTAGCGGATCTCCGTGCGGAGGTCGGGGATGTGGGCGTCGAGGTCGACCCAGCCTTCAGGGGGTGGGTTGGCCTGGAATGTGGGCTCGGGCTCGGGCTCGGGCTCGGGCTCGGGCTCCGGCGCTGGCGCTGGCTCGGGGGCAGCTTCGGGCACGGGCACGGGCTGGGCGCAGGCGAGGAGCAAGGACAAGATCAGCGTCACGAGGCCTCCGCGGGGGGGCGGACGGTGGTGTCGACGCCGATGCGCTCGATGTAGTCGGCGAACTGATGGTGGATGGCTTCCTTCTCGACGCCGTAGAGCGAGGGGTCGTAGCGGTGCTTGCCGCGCGCGTCGTCCCGTTCGTCGGCGAGCCAGTGCTCGCCCCGGGTGCGGTCGTCGTCGGTCCAGCCGAGATCGAAGTGTTGATGCACTCGCTCCATCATGCCGACGGGGTCGGTGACGAGCTCGCCGAAGCGCACGTCGAAGAATCGGTCCGGGCTGTGGCGTTGCCTTGCTGCCATCGCCATCTCGACCCCTTGATGGAGTCGGTACGCCATGTGGCTGCCCAGCTTGTCGACGGGTACCCGGCCGTAGAGGTTGCGCCACTGCATGCTCATCAGTGAGCAGTACGACCCGATGGTGGGGAACGGGTCGCGGTGGGTCCAGACGATGCAGGCGTCGGGGAAGACGTCGAGGAGTGCGTCGATGAACCAGAGGTGTTCGGGGCACTTGAGCACCAGCTGCTCGGAGGGCTGCTGAGAGAGGCGGATCTGCAGGTAGGTCTTGTACTCCCGGTAGGCCTGCCGCATGTCGTGCTCGGTGGTGAGCCAGTCGCCGTAGCGGCGCAAGCCGGACTGCAGGTCCCAGTTGAGCACCGCGAAGCTGTTGGCGAAGAGGTACCAACACTCTTCGTAGGTGTGGGCGTCGACGTAGTGGACCTCCCCCATCTCCGGGGCCAGCTGGTAGGCGCCCCACAGCAGCACGTTCATCCGGCGGATGGCCCGTCGGGCGTCGGCGTGGGGGTCGGGGACCTGGGGGACGGGGTTGACGAGCTCCCACATGTGCAGGCCACGCCGGCTGGGTTCCTGGGCGAGCAAGTGCTGCACGAGGGTGGTGCCGGTGCGGGGGAAGCCGAGCACGAAGATCGGGCGCTTGACCTCGATGTCGTGCACCTCTGGGTGCCGCTTCAGGTAGTCCGTGGCCATGAGCCGGTGCTGGGCCGACTCGTTCCACGCCTGTCGCTGAATGACCCTGGAGAGCGGTGTGAATCCTTCGACCTCGGATGCGCACTCCACGACCTTCTTCAGCGGCTCCAGGAAGCCCATGTCCCCGAAGTCCGCCAGGCCGGTCCGGCGTCGGGCGGTCTCCAGGATCCCATCCACGTCGTTGATGGTGCCGAGGTCGAAGCCCAGCGCCTCGGCCAAGGCCGCAGCTCGGTCGAGGAGCTGCACCCGCATCCGATAGTCGAGGCGATGGACCGTAGGGCGGGTCGGGGTCACTCTTCTTCCGGTGCCTCGGGGGTCTCAGCGGTGGAGACCTCGACCACGTCGGGGTCGGTCTTCTTGCGGCGCCGATCCCGACGCCGCTTCTCCCACGGGCTGGGTTCGGTGCAGACGGGCACGGGGAAGTCGTCTTCGTTCTCGGCCATCCACGTCTGGCGAAGCTCCGAGAGGGCGCGGTCCCAGCGGGCGAGCATGGGGGGGATCGCGAAGGGCACCAGCAGGGAGCCTCCCTTGTCGCAGAGCTTGGCGAGCTTGGTGTCCGCGGCCTCCATGGGGGACCGTAGGTAGATCCCGAGGGCAGGCCCGTGCTTGTCGCGGTGGAGCAGGATGAGGGCCGGGACCTTGTCGAGCAACTGGTCGATGGCCATTGGCTGGTACTGCGCCGGGGGCGAGTCGAGGGTGGACAGCCCGCCGAGGGCGAACAGGTCGTCGAGCAGGGCTTCGTCGTCGGTGGAGGCGTCGACCACCGCGAAGCCGCGCACGTGGGGCTCGTTGTTGTCGGTCCCGAGGAGGCGTCGGATGCTGCCCACGCCGGTGATGCGGGCGTGCCAGCGCACGACCCCGAGCTCGACCTTGCCGCCGGCCCGATGGGCCTCGTAGGCCTCGACCGCTTCGGCTTCCTCGGGGATGTCGGCGGGGTGGCCGTCTTCCATCCACGCCAGCAGGGTCTTGCGGGGGAAGAGCGTGTTGACGATGGTGGCCAGCTCCACGTTGGAGAACGGGATGCCGCGGCGGGCGTCGGCGGCGCTGTCGTCGCTGAACTCCGCACCGGAGATCACCAGACGGACCATCTCGGGCACGTCCTCGTCCTCCTCGGGCTCCCACGCCTCGATCCAGCGCTCTCGCCCTCGGCACAGGCGGCCGGGTTTGTGGGGGTTGAACGGGGTCTGGCTGTAGCCCAGCGCCTGGATCATGCATTCCTCTCTGGACCAACGGGTGGTGCGGTCCGCGTGCAGTGAGCCCTGGCTCCCTTGAGCTGGCCCGGTCGGTCCCGCCGGATAGTGGCCTCGACCGTCCCGGAGAACACCCATGTCCGCGCGCGACGCGTTCTACATCACCACCCCCATCTACTACGTCAACGGCGAGCCCCACATCGGGCACGCGTACACCACCGTTGCGGCCGACGCGGCAGCCCGCTGGAACCGCCTGATGGGCCGCTCCGTTCGCTTCCTCACGGGCATCGACGAGCACGGCCAGAAGGTCCTCGAGGCGGCCACGGCGCGGGGCATGACGCCCCAGGAGCACTGCGACGACCTCGTCCCGAAGTGGAAGGGAATGATGGACTCCCTCGGCGTGGCCTACGACCGCTTCATCCGCACGACCGACGCGGATCACGAGGCGAATGTTCGGGCCGTGCTGCAGCGCCTGTACGACGAAGGCCTGATCTACGAGGATCAGTACGTCGGTTGGTACCTCGTCAAGGACGAGATCTTCGTCACCGAGAAGGAGAAGGACGAGCGCATCGCCACCGGCACGAACAAGGAAGATCACTTCCGGAAGATCGAAGAGCGCAACTACTTTTTCCGCATGTCGAAGTACCAGCAGCCGCTGATCGACCACATCGAGTCCCACCCCGACTTCCTGCAGCCGTCGAACCGGCGCAACGAAGTGCTGGGCTTCCTCCGCAAGGAGCTTGGCGACCTGTGCATCAGTCGGCCCAAGGAGCGGATGAGCTGGGGCATCGAGCTGCCCTTCGACAGCGATTTCGTGACCTATGTGTGGTTCGACGCGCTGCTCAACTACCTCACCGGCGCGGGCTACCCCGATGGCGACTGGCAGACGTGGTGGCCGGCAGACTTCCAGCTCATCGGCAAGGACATCCTCACCACCCACGCGGTCTACTGGACGACGATGCTGATGGCGATGGGGGTGCCCCTGCCGGAGACGCTCTACGCCCACGGCTGGTGGGTGAGCTCCGACGGTGGAAAGATCGGCAAGTCCGAGGGGAATGCCATCGACGTGTCCTTGCTCTCCGACACCTTCGGGGTCGACGCGACGCGGTTCTTCTTCCTCAAGGAGATCAAGTTCGGCGCCGACGGCGGCTTCAGCTACGACATCTTCCTGTCCCGCTACAACGCAGATCTGGCGAACGACCTCGGCAACTTGGCCCATCGGTCGCTCAACATGACGGCCAAGTGGCTGGGCGGTGCCGTGCCGGAGCGGGTTGGCGACGCCGATCCGGAGCTCGTGGCGGCCGCGCGGGACGCCGTGCAGGCGGTGGTCCGTGGGATGAACGGTCTGCAGTTCAAGGACGCTCTCGAGGGACTGTTCACGCTGGTGGGGCGCGGCAACAAGCATGTCGACACCATGGCCCCGTGGGCCCTCAACCGAGAAGGCCGCACCGACGAGCTGAACGTCGTCATGCGGGATCTGCTGGAGATCTGCGCTCTGGCCGGCGCCCTGCTGCTTCCGGTGATGCCCGCGAAGGGGGCCGAGCTCCTCGGCAAGGTGGGCCTGACGGTGGAGCAAGGGGAGGCGCTCGTTCGGGGCCTGGCCGCCGGGGCGGAGCCGCTCCATGCCCTCACGCCTGGGGACCAGGTGCCACCGGGAGACCCGCTCTTCCCACGCCATCGGGAGATGCCCGAGGCGATCGCGAAGTTGCTCGTTCCCGAGGACGTGGCGCCCGAAGGGCCCGTGCCTCTCCCCGACATCGACTGGATCGAGTTCCCTGACTTCGAGAAGGTCCAGCTGCGGGTCGGCCACGTACTGTCCGCCGAGGAGCACCCGAACGCCGACAAGCTGCTGGTTCTCCAGGTCGACGTGGGGGAGGCACGTCCCCGTCAGATCTGCGCTGGCATCAAGTCTGCCTTCACTTGTGCCGACCTGGTCGGAAAGAGGGTGGTGGTCGTCGTGAACCTCAAGCCGCGGAAGATGCGGAAGCTCATGAGCGAGGGCATGATCCTCGCCGCCGGTTCGGATGCCGTCGTCGACCTCGTGTCGGTCGATGCGCCCCCCGGTGAGGTGGTTCGATAGCGGGGGACCGGCCGGCGCCGGTCTCCGAAGGCGTCGCGCTCCTGGCGGAGCGAGGCGTCATTCTTCGGGGTGTGCTCTTGCTCACCTCGGCCTCGCTGGCCGTTCACGGCTTGGTCATGCTGTTCGTGCCCGACGTCATGGTGGCCAGTGGGTTCATCTCGTGGTTGGTGGCGGCCGTCTGCTACGCCCTTGCCCAGGTGGCCCGGCACCGCGTGCGCCTCGTGGGCTGGCTGTTCACGGTGGGGCTGCAGCTCACGCTGATGGTGTACCTGCTCTTCGGGGGCGGCCTCGAGATGGGGTACGCCCTGCTCTTTGCGGTGGTCTCCGTGGAGGCCTCGCTGGTCCTCGGCTGGAAGGAGGGGATCCTCTTCAGCGTGTGGTCGGTGGCCCTGTGTGTGTGGGTCTTCGTGATGGGGTCGACCGACGTGCTGGTGTTCGCGGGACAAGACCCCCGGGGCGTGTTGTTGTCGACGCAGCTCGTCGGCCTGTTCGTGCTGGGCGTCCTGCCCGCTTTCGCTGTCCGCCACCTCTACGCCACGCTGCAGGAGAGCCGTGCGCGTGGCCTGGAGCTGCATCGCACGATGGAGGCTCTCCGGGAGGCGCGGGCCGCGAGCGATCGGCTACTTCGGTCGATGGCCGAGCCCGTGTGGGTCACGGACCCGGACTTGCGGGTGATCTCGGCCAACGACGCGTCGCTGCGCATCTTGGGCCTCGCCGCCGCGGACGTCGTGGGCCAGCACCTGACGCGCTGGGCCGAGCTGCCCAACCTGCGCGATCGGCGGCAGCGTGGGGAGGGGACGCTGGCCTCCGTTCGCGGCCGCATTCCCGTGCAGGTGTCCCGTGCCGAGGCGGGCACCGCCGAAGACCCCCGTTGGGTGTTCGTGGCCACCGACTTGTCCCGTCGTGTCGAGGCGGAGCAGCGCATTGTGGAGGCCGCGAAGGTGGCGGCGGATGCCAACGAAGCGAAGAGCCACTTCCTCGCCAACATCAGCCATGAGCTGCGCACGCCCCTCAATGCCATCATCGGCTACTCCGAGATGCTTCTCGAGGAGGAGCCGCTGGGCGAGTCCCGCCAAGACCTTGGAAGGATCCACGGTGCGGGTGCCCATCTGCTCGGCCTGATCAACGACATCCTCGACATGTCCAAGATCGAAGCCGGTGAGGTGGAGGTGCACCTCGAGGACGTGACCCTCGACGACGTCCTGCGGGAGTGTCGCGACACTGTGGGGCCCGTGGCCGCTGCCAATGGCACCCAGCTGCGGGTCCCAGAAACCGGGCGGGTGTTTCGCTCGGACCGTCGGAAGCTGGCCCAGATCCTTCTGAACCTGCTGTCGAATGCGGCGAAGTTCACGGTGAACGGCGAGGTGTGGATCGACGTGATCGACGACGAGGGAGGGGTCCGAATCGATGTCGGTGACTCCGGACGAGGCATTGCCACGTCGGATATGGACCGGCTCTTCCAGCCCTTCCGACAGCTGGGCGAGGACGCGGTGATTCAGCCAGGCACGGGTCTGGGGCTGGTGCTGGGCCAGCGACTGGCGGAGTTGGTGGGTGGCCGGGTCACGGCCGCGTCGGAGCTCGGGGTCGGGTCGACGTTCTCGGTGTGGTTGCCTCTCGAAGCGGAGGACGCCGGAGCCCTAGCGCACGACGGACCACTTCTTGGGGACGTGGCCTGAAACCAGGGTGAACGTGCCCGACGCACGAAGGCCCGAGACCTTGCCGGAAAACGACGCATCGCCGCCCTTCTGGTTGAAGCTGACGGCGTTCGTGGCCGGGTCGACGCTGCCACCCACGGGGACGCTCATCCAGGCGCCTCCCTCGAGCTCGATCTGCGCCGTTCCTGAGAAGTTGTCGCCAGCCTGATTTTGGATCGTGAGCTTCATGCCTCGACCGTCCGCGGTGCCGAGCCAGAGGCCACGGATGTCGACGCTCGGTTCGACGTCGGCGACGTCGGGCTCGGGCTCGGGCTCGGGCGCGACGGCAGCGGGTGCGGGCTCGGGTGCGGGTGCGGGCTCAGGAGCGGGTGCGGGCTCGGGTGCGGGTGCGGGCTCAGGAGCGGGTGCGGGCGCCGGTGCGGGCTCGGGCGCCGGTGCGGGCTCGGGCGCCGGTGCGGGCTCGGGCGCCGGTGCGGGCTCGGGCGCCGGTGCGGGCTCGGGCGCCGGTGCGGGCTCGGGCGCCGGTGCGGGCTCGGGCGCCGGTGCGGGCTC